>ERZ1370068.1777-contig-11719_pt1 | contig 117396 bp, 208 predicted proteins | sample MGYA00561227_ERZ1370068 | MGnify/ENA primary metagenome ERZ1370068 (study PRJEB38410, sample SAMEA6850437) | metagenome | study: Metagenomic assessment of the ecological functions of the soil: analysis of the soil microbiota associated with the...
GTTACCGCGTATTGCTAGTCGGCCACGTTGCCCGCCTTGCGCTTGGCGCGGCGCTTGCGCCAGCGATAGAACAGGCGGCCGCCCTCGCACCTTCGGGCTCGCCGAGCATCGCGCGCAGGCGCGCCCAGGCGCGCTCCTCGGCCGCACGCAGCGCGGGGTCGGCGGTGTCGGACAGCACGAACACGTCGAACAGCTCTCATCGCGCCGGTGGCGGCCAGCGACTCGCAGGTGGCGCGCAGTCCAGCGAAGACTTCGACGATGTCTTCGTTGCAGATCGGCATCACGATCGCGGTGCGCGCGGCGGCATCGATCGGCCGGTGCGGTGACGCCAGCGTCGGCGCGAAACGGTCGCCGCGCAAACAGCGCCCAGACGCCCCATCGCCGGCGGTCGCGCAGCCGACACCGACCCAGGCGAACAACAGCGTCATCAGCGCGGTGGTCGACCACCACAGCGCATCGTGCGCGCCGTCGCTTTCGCCAACCCGCAGCGCCAGCGCGGCACCGGCCAATGCCACCACCAGCGCGATCAGCACGCGCCGGCGTTGCCGCGCCACCGCGTGCCACGCGGGCGCCGCGCCGCCGTGACCGGGCCAGCGCTGGCCGGGCCACAGCGCCAAACAGCAAGCCGCGCCAGAAGCCGAACCACGGCGCTGGGGTGAAGCGCGCCGCGCAGCAACGGCGGTGCGGTGCGCGCGCGTTCAGAAGGGTGCAGGGATCATGTTCATCCGTCCGCAGGCAACGCATAGGTCCAGGTTTCAGACAGCGTGCGGCTACCCGCACGCAGGAAGGCGCGCAGCTCGACTGGCTGCTTGGCGTCGACGCGCTTGAAGTCGACCGTCACGCCAGCCACCCGTCACGTTGTTGCGGTGCGAGACGACGCGCAGGTCTGGACACGTTGGCATTGCCGGTGGCCACCGCTTCGACGTCTTCTTCGTCGGCGCCCTCGAGCGCCGGGCCGGCGAAGTCGATGTGGTATTGCATGTGCGCAGCCGGAATCACCCATTCGCGGTAGCCATGGCCGCGGCGGCTCTGCACGACCCACGCGCCGGGCGGCGATGGCTTGCTGTCGGACGTCGTCATGCGCCAGGCGAACTCGACCGGCTGGCCGAGCGGCGGCAACCGATCGGGCACCCAGTAGGCGCCGATGTTGTCGTTCGTCTCGTTGGGCGTGTTGAACTGCATCAGTTCGACCCGCCCCGGGCCCCAGTCGCCGAGCGGTTCGATCCATGCGCTGGGGCGCAGGTCGTAGCGCGCTTCGAGGTCGTGGTAGCTCGTGAACGTGCGGTCGCGCTGCATCAGCCCGTAGCCGCGAAGCTTTGGCATCGCGAAGCTGGTGACGAAGACCCCGCGCGGGTTGCTCAGCGGTCGCCACAGCCACTCACCGCCTGCCGGTGGCGATCTGCAGGCCGTCGGAGTCGTGCACCTCGGGGCGGTAGTCGTCCGGTCGCGGGCTGGTTCTCGCCGGCCAAGAACATGCTGGTCAGCGGTGCGACGCCGAAGCGCGACACCGGTGCACGCAGCGTCAAGCGCGCGCGCACATCGATTGCGCCCGGCCGCAGCACGAAGCCATAAGCGCCGGTGACGCGCGGAGACTCGCAGCAGCGCATAAAAGCGCACCTCGGTGTCGCCGGGCTGCGGCCGATGGAACCAGAAGGTCGTGAACGCCGGGAACTCCTCGCCCGTGCCGCCCACGGTGTCGACCGCCAGGCCGCGCGCCGACAGGCCATACGCCAGGCCCTGGGCGACCATGCGGTAGTAGCTGGCCCCTGAAAGCGCCACCAGTTCCTCACTCTGCCGCCGCGGCTGATCGACTCCAGCGGTGGACGCGCACGCCCGCGGCCCCGGCCTGCGCGCCGCCCTCGAACGCGCTGGCCGGCACGCGCAGCGGCGGCCGCGCCTCCTCGCCCACCACTTCGTACAGCGTCAACGGCCGGGTGAAGTTGCGCCCCAGCGGAAAAAATTGCAGTTCGAACGGCGTGCCGCCACCGCGCCAGGTGGACTGGTCGGTCCGGAAGCGCTGCTTGCGGTAGTCGTCGTAGCTGAGCCGCGGTCAGCGCCGGGTCGGCGGCCGCCGGCTGGCGATACGGCGCGCAGGCGACGCGATCGGCCTCGCGGGCCACGTCGTTGAAATCGAACGCGGCTGCGTGGCGCGGCCACAAGGGCCAGCAACAGCACAGCGCCAAAACGCCAGGCGTGGCAGGACGTTGGAAGGGGAAATTGCATAACCGGGGAACTATGTGCGCCGCCGCGAGGCATTTCAAGCCGCTGCGCCACGGCAGATGGCAACTGAATGCAGGCGTGTTGGGGTGTGGGCTCGATCGATGACATGTCTTCCATTCTTCTTCGCGTGTCGCCGGAAACAGGCCGCCGCACGCGCCAGCAAACGGCGATCCTGACTGCCTCCCTGACCGCCTGTCTGTGCGGCAGATGCGTCGGCGGTCCCGGGTGTCAAGCAGGCGGCGTGCCAGGGCACAGCACGCCCTGCAGCGCCGGCCGCACGAACAGGTCGGCAGCGTTGTCATACGGTCGCCGACGGCACCCAGCGGCTGAGCTCCGCCGCCGCGTTGATCGCCGCGATCGACACCTGCGCGGCGATGCGCTGGGTCCAGCGGGCGGATCGAGCCGTCGATCATGCCGTCGACCACCACGCTGGTCATGCGCTCGGTGAGGCGAAACTGCGTGCGCCGCACGTCGTCGCGCTGCGCCTCGTCGGGCAGCGCGCTGACCGCGGTCGCGCGCAGCAGCGGCCCCTCATCGGACAGCTGATAGCGCACCAGCGCTCGTGCGGCAGCACAGGCTCGGCTCCAGCCGCTGCCCGGGCCGTCTTCGGCCAGGCTCAAGGCACGGCGCACGACCGCGAACGTGCGATCGAAGCACTCCGGAGATCGAGGTCGTGCTTGTTGTCGTTGTGGTGATAGAACGAACCCTTGGTCACGTTGATGCGGCGCCGAGATCTTGTCGACCGACGCGCCGCGGTATCCCTGCTCGTTGACCAGCGCGGTGGCCGCGCGCAGAAAGGCCTCGCTGGTGCCGCCGTTGTCCTCGCCCAAACGCCAATGCCGCTCACTGTCGGCCGGCTGCCAGTCCGAACCGTCGGCGGGTAAACCGTGCGCCACGATGTTGGCCAGCCGCTGCCGCCACTCCGCGGATACTCTTCGACCTCGTAGCGGCCGATCCACTGCCGCAGGTTGTGCGCTGCCGACAGCACGATGTGGCCGCGCGCATTGAGGTCGTCCCGCGCCAGATGCGCCGTGTCGGGCGCTCGAAGCAGATTGCGCACATGGCGAAACATGTCGGTGTAGGCGGTGAACACCTGCTCGGCATGCGGACTGGGCAATGCGCGGATGTCGTTGAAGGTGACGATCGGCACGTGGCTGCCCAGCTCGATGTCGGCCAACAGTCGCGCCAGCAACGCATAAAAAGCTGTGATGCGCGCTTCGGCGCTGGCCTCTGTAGCGCGGCGGCGGCGGCCAGCTCGTTGAAGGCGTCGATCGTGCGCAGAAGCAAGCGGTGGCGAGGTCTTCCTTCTTGCGGTAGTAGTAAGTGACGCTGTTGGTGACCAGGCCCACGCTGGTGGCGATGTCCGACAGCGTCGCACCCTTTGACGCCGCGCTGGTTGAACAGCACCGCCGCCGCATTGAGCACCCGCTCGCGCTTCTCCTGGTAGCGCGGGTCGTCGGCGGCGGCTGCTTGGTCATCGGCTCGGTTCTTCGCCGCGCCCGGCTATCGGCCGGGATCGTTCGCGGGTCGAGGCGAATTATGCCGATCGCGCCGCACGGCAAACACAGGCGCGCTCTCACCGACCACCGGGCCAGGTTTGCAGCAGCACGCGCAAGGCACTCACCAGCGCCAGCGGCTGGTCGACCATCACGTGGTGGCGCGCCGCGGGTATTTCGATGCACGGCGCGGCCGGGCCGGCCAGCCCGCGCACGTATTGCGCAACGGCCGGCGTGACGAGCGCGGAGTCGGCGCCCCAGCCGATGGCCACCGGGCATGCCGCTTCGGCCAGCGCCTGCGCGGCGTTGCCCGGACCCACCGGGGCGACCTTGGGGTCGAAGCGCCAGGTCCACGCGGCAGCGGCGGCGCCGTCGGACGGCCCCACCGGCCTGAGCGACGTGCGGGCGATGTGGTCGGCGATGTACAGGTTCTCGCACGGTTGCTCCGGCGCGAAAACGAAAGCGCGCCAGCGCGGCAGCAAGGCTCGAATAGTGCTGGTCGGCCGCATCGCGATCGCCTGCCGCAGCCCGGGCCGTGCCCGCGAGCTGCGCTGCTCGCGTGACATCAGTGGCATGTCGAGCGTGAACACGCCGCGCAGGCGCGCACCGTGCTGCTGCGCGCACAGCAGCGAGACGAAGCCGCCGAACGAGTGGCCTACCACGACAGGCGGCGGCCCTTCGAACAGCCCGCTCGCTTGCGCGGCGGCCATCGCCTCGTCGGCCATCGTCTGCGCTGCATAGGCATCACGCCAGTCCGAGCCACCCATGCCGGAAAACGACAAGCGCGACCACGCGGTGCGTGGCGGCAAAAAACGGCGCGATGAAACTCCACCAGCGCGCGTGCGCCATCTTGCCGTGCAGCAGCAACAGGCCGGGCGCGCCGCGCACGCCCCAGGCCAGCGTCTCGATGCGCGCGCCTTGCACGACAGGCCAGCTGACTTCAGGCTCGTTGGCCACTGCATCGGCAAACCAAGCCGGGCGTGGCGGCATCTCGCCCCGCAACGCGGCCAGCGGCGGCGCGATGGTCGCGGCCGGCGCCGCGGGCAACACCGCGGCTTCGGCCGTCAGCGCATCGTCGGCGTCGCCGCTGTCGCGCGCCATCGGCGGCTCCATGCGTCAGCGCGCGCGCGGCCATTGCGTGGGCCAATTCGTTGTGCACTTGCGCGCTGCCGCTTTCCGGCACGGTTTCGCCGGCGCGGCTGGAGATCTCAGAGAAGTGGGCGGCCACGCGCTCGGCGGCGTCGGCGCCGCTGCCGATGTGCACGCCATGCGTCATCGTGACGTGGCGCGCGCGAAGGTGCCGGCGCCGGCGCACAGGATGGTGCGGGTCGGCGCATCCTGCGACACCAGAACCAGCAGGCCCGGCGTCACCGAGCCGGGCGTCAACAGCTCCAGCATCTGGGGTTGCAGCAGGCCTTCGGTCATGCGCGTCGCCGCGGTGGGGGCCAAGACAGTTGACGCGGATGCCGTCCTTCGCGCCCTCGATCGCCAGCGTCTGCATCAGACCCACCAATGCCATCTTGGCGGCGCCATAGTTGGCTTGGCCGAAATTGCCGTAAAGGCCGGAAGAAGAGGTCGTCATCACCACGCGGCCGTATTGTTGCGCACGCATCGTGTTCCACACCGCGTGCGTGCAGACCACGGCGCCCATCAGATGCACCGCGACCACGGCACGAAAGTCGTCCAGCGTCATCTTGCCGAAGCTCTTGTCGCGCAGGATGCCTGCGTTGTTCACCAGGATGTCGACGCGGCCCCACGCGGCGAGCGTGTCTTTCACCATCTGACTGACCGCTGCCTCGTCGGTGACCGACGCGTGGTTGGCGAGCGCGGTGCCGCCGGCGGCGCGGATTTCCGCCACCACGGCGTCGGCGGCGTTGCCTTCCTTGGATCCCTCAGACGCGGGGCGACCGAAGTCGTTGACCACGACCTTCGCGCCGCGCGCCTGCCAGCGCCAGCGCGTGTTGCCGGCCCAGGCCTCCGCCAGCGCCGGTGACGATGGCCACCCTGCCGTCAAAGGAAATGCTCATACTCGCCTTTCAAAAATTCTGGTATGTTCACTTCGCCGACCAGAAGCTCATATGACTTCTCAGGGAAGCGTGACCCACTGTAGCCGGCTTTCAGAAAAACGGGTTTGGCGCTAACGCTAATGCGACATGGCCCACAGGAGACGCAGATGTCGATGTTCTCGCTCGACGGCAAAGTGGCCGTCATCACTGGCTCATCGCGCGGCATCGGCAAGGCCATCGCGCAGCGCATGGCCGAGCACGGTGCCAAGGTCGTGATCTCGTCGCGCAAGGCCGAGCCGTGCCAGGAAGTGGCCAACGCGATCAACGCCAAGCACGGCGCGGGCCGCGCGATCTCGATCCCGGCCAACATCTCGAAGAAAGACGACCTCAAGAATCTGGTCGACGCCACCACGCGCCAGCTCGGCCGCATCGACGTGCTGGTATGCAACGCGGCGTCGAACCCGTACTACGGCCCGCAGGCCGGCATCGAGGACGACCAGTTTCGCAAGATCCTCGAGAACAACGTGATCGCCAACCACTGGCTGATCAACTTCACCGTGCCGCAGATGATCGAGCGGCGCGACGGCTCGATCATCATCGTGTCGTCGATCGGCGGCCTGCGCGGCTCGCCGATCATCGGCGCGTATTGCATCTCCAAGGCCGCCGACTTCCAGCTCGCGCGCAACCTCGCGGTCGAGTACGGCCCGCACAACGTGCGCGTCAATTGCATCGCGCCCGGGTCTGATCAAGACCGACTTTGCAAAGGCGCTGTGGGAAGACCCCGAGGCGCTGAAGAAGCGCACCGCGACCACGCCGCTCAAGCGCATCGGCGAGCCCGACGAGATTGCCGGCGCCGCCGTTTACCTGGCGTCATCGGCCTCGTCGTTCATGACCGGCCAGAGCCTGGTCATCGACGGTGGGTCACGATCTGAATTTCGGCTTTCGGCCGCAGCGCGCAATCTCGATTGAAAGGCTCGCCATGAGCAGCACCCAGTACGAGGTTCGCGGCGCAGAACGCGCTGATCCGCCTGACTACCCGCCGATCAACGGCCTTGGCGCTGCGCTGCGCCAGGGACTGATGCAGGCGACTCGACCGCGCGCAGGCCGACGCCGGCGTCAAGGCCATCGTGGTCACCGGCAGCGAACGTGCGTTTTCCGGCGGCGCCGATGTCAAGGAATTCGGCACACCGAACTCGGCGCGCGAGCCGCGTCTGCCGGCGCTGATTGCAGCGCGTTCGAGAACTCGCCGAAACCGGTGATCGCCGCCATCGCGGGCGTGTGCATGGGCGGTGGACTCGAGCTCGCGCTCGGCGCGCACTACCGCGTCGCCAAGTCGGATGCGCAGATCGCGTTGCCCGAGGTCAAGCTCGGACTATTGCCCGGTGCCGGTGGCACGCAGCGGCTGCCGCGCGTGATCGGCCTGGAGGCCGCGCTGCAACATGATCGTCTCCGGCACAGTCGTGCCGGCGGCCAAGTTGAAGGGCACCGCGCTGTTCGACGACGTGGTCGACGGCGACCCGGTCGCGGCGGCGATCGCGCTGGCCGACAGGGTGGTGGCCGACAAGCTGCCGCCCGAGCGCGTGCGCGACCTCAAGGTGAAGGATCCAGCAGTCCGAGGCGTTCCTGCAATTCGCGCGCAACACGGTGGGCGCCGCGTCGAAGAATTTCCCGGCACCGCTGAAGTGCGTCGAAGCGGTGGCGATGTCGGTCACCAAGCCGATCGACGAGGCGCTGCGCCTGGAGCGCGAGAGCTTCATGGCGCTGATGAATACGCCGGAGTCGCGCGCGCTGCGCCACATCTTCGGCGCCGAACGCGCGGCCGCCAAGATCGCCGACGTGCCCGACGACACGCCGCTGCGCCCGATTGGCCCAGGTGGGCATCATCGGCGCCGGCACGATGGGTGGCGGCATCGCGATGAATTTTGCGAACGCCGGCATTGCCGTGGTCATCCTCGAGATGAAGCAGAGAGGCGCTCGACAAGGGCCTCGGCACGATCCGCAAGAACTACGACAACACCGCCAAGAAGGGCCGCATCACCGAGGCGCAAGTGAGCGAGCGCATGGCGCTGATCACGCCGACGCTCGGTTACGACGCGATGCGCGACGTCGACCTCGTGATCGAGGCCGTGTTCGAGAACATGGACGTCAAGCAGCAGGTCTTCAAGGCACTCGACGAAGTATGCAAGCCCGGCGCAATCCTGGCGTCCAACACCTCGGCGCTGAACCTGAACACGATCGCCGGCTTCACCAAGCGCCCGCAGGACGTGATTGGCCTGCATTTCTTCAGCCCCGCCAACGTGATGCGGCTGCTCGAGATCGTGCGCGGCGACAAGACCGCGAAGGACGTGCTCGCCACCTGCATGGCGATGGCTAAGAAGATCAAGAAGATCGGCGTCGTCTCCGGCGTCTGCGACGGCTTCATCGGCAACCGGATGCTCGCCAAGTACGGTGCCGCCGCCAACGGCCTGCTGATGCAAGGCGCGCTGCCGCAGCAGGTGGACAAGGCGCTCGAAAAGTTCGGCTTCGCGATGGGGCCGTTTCGCGTCGGTGACCTCGCGGGCCTGGACATCGGCTGGGCCGGCCGCAAGCGCCGCGCCGCCGAGAACCCCGCGGCGTATCAGCGCGTGGTGGCCGATGCGATTTGCGAACAGGGGCGCTACGGACAAAAGACGGGCGCCGGCTGGTACCGCTACGAGGCCGGCGCGCGCGAGCCGATCCCGGACCCGCTGGTGGCCGACATCATCGAGCAGTTCTCGCAAGGAGCGAGGCATCAACCCGCGCAAGATCAGCGACGACGAGGTGGTCGAGCGCTGCGTGTTCGCACTGGTCAACGAGGGCGCACGCATCCTCGACGAGAAGATCGCCGCGCGCGCATCCGACATCGACGTCGTCTACCTCAACGGCTATGGCTTCCCGCAACACCGCGGCGGGCCGATGCTGCACGCCGACATCGTGGGCCTGCCCAACGTCGTGCGCTCGCTCAAGCGCTTTGCCGCCGAGCCCGGCGCCGAAGCGTGGTGGCAGCCGGCACCGCTGCTCGCCAGGCTCGCCGACGACGGCAAGTCGTTCAACTGAGGATCTGCCATGACGGATGCAGTCATCGTCTCGACCGCGCGCACCGGCCTGGCCAAGAGCTGGAAGGGCGCCTTCAACATGACGTACGGCGCCACGCTGGCGGCACACTCGATCACGCACGCGGTGAAACGCGCCGGCGTCGACCCCGCCGAAGTGGAAGACGTGATCCTCGGCGGCAGCCTCAGCGAAGGCACCACCGGCGGCAACATCGCGCGCGTGGCCGCGCTGCGCGCGGGCCTGCCGGTGAGCACCGCCGGCGTCACGATCAACCGCTTTTGCTCGTCGGGGCTGCAGGCCATCGCGATGGCGGCGCAACGCATCATCGTCGACCAGGTGCCCGTGATGGTCGCTGGTGGCGTCGAGAGCATCTCGTGCGTGCAGAACGAGGTCAACCGCCACATGCGCGTCGACCCCGCGATGGCCGAGATCAAGCCCGAGATCTACTGGACGATGCTGCAGACCGCCGAGCAGGTGGCCAAGCGCTACAACATCAGCAAGCTCGCGCAGGACGAATACGGCGTGCGCAGTCAGCAGCGCGCGGCGGCGGCGCAAGCCGCCGGCAAGTTCAACGACGAGATCGTGCCGATGACCACCGTGATGGGCGTGGTCGACAAGGCCTCGGGTCGCATGACGCGCAAGGAGGTCACGATCGCCGCCGACGAGGGCATCCGCGCCGACACCACGCTCGAGGGCGTGAGCAAGATCCGCAGCGCCCTGCCCGGTGGCGTGATCACCGCCGGCAACGCGAGCCAGTTTTCCGACGGCTCGTCGGTGTGCGTGCTGATGGACGGCAAGCTGGCAGAGAAGCGTGGCCTGCAACCGCTCGGCATCTTCCGCGGCTTCGCGGTGGCCGGTTGCGAACCCGACGAGATGGGCATCGGCCCGGTGTTTGCGATCCCGCGGCTGCTGCAGCGCACCGGCCTGAAAGTCAGCGACATCGGCCTGTGGGAGCTGAACGAGGCGTTCGCCTGCCAGGTGCTCTACATCCGCGACAAGCTCGGCCTGCCCGACGACAGGCTCAACGTCAACGGCGGCGCCATCGCGGTGGGACACCCCTACGGCGTGAGCGGCTCGCGCCTCACCGGCCATGCGCTGATCGAAGGCAAGCGCCGCGGCGCCAAGTACGTGGTGGTCACGATGTGCATCGGCGGCGGCCAGGGGGCGGCCGGATTGTTCGAAGTGGCCTGAACGCATCAAGGGAGACAGTCAACATGGACGCTATCGCCATCGAAGCGGGCCTGTCGGCACAACGCTCGGCGCTCGCGCGGCCATCACTGGCCACGGCAGCGAGCAACAGCTTGCGCGACGAAGAGTTCAACGCGTTGCAGGCTGGCCGGTGGTTCGCCGAGCTGCCCGACGGCCTGCGCAGCGCGATCATCGCGCGCGCGCGCGTGCACCGCGTGGTGGCCGGCACCCGTATCTCTCAGCGCGGCGACGTCGCCGGCAACTGGGTGGGCGTGGCCCGCGGCGCCGTGCGCCTGGGCACCGCATTGAGCGATGGCCGCGTCTTCACGCTCGACTTCATGGGTCCGGGCCAATGGTTCGGCGACATCGCGCTGGTCGACAACCGCGTCGAAGACCTCGACATGGTGGCGCACGTGCCCTCTACGCTGCTGATCGTCGCCAAGCCCGACATGCACGAGTTGATGGAGCTGAGCATCGACTTCCGCGACGCGCTGCTGCAGCTCAATTGCCAGCGGCTGCGCCGCATGTACAAACGCTGCGAGGAGCGTCACGCTTTGAGCCTGCCGCAGCGGCTGGCGCGCGAGGTGTCGCGCTTGTCGCGCCGCTTCGGACGCGCCACCACCATCGGCCTGCGCATCGACCTCGCGGTGTCGCAGGGCGACCTGGCGTCGATGGTCGGCGGCAGCCGCCAGCGCGTGAACCGCGCGCTGCGCCAGATGCAGCAGCTGGGCATCATGCAGCTCGGGCCGCAGCGCTTGCTGGTGCTCGACGTCGAGGGCCTCGACGACGTGGCCAACGGCCACACCGTGCTGCCGGGTTCGACCACCGCCGAGGCGGCCTAGCGGCAGCCTCCGCACCGGGCGGCGAGTCCGCGCCGAGCGGGCGCCGTGCGGTTGCTGGTGTCGCTCGCTCGTCATCAGTATCCAGCGTGCCGATCCACCGCGCGGGGCTGCGGCAGGCCACGGCGCGCGTTGTGCAGCGCCTCGAGCGTCTGCTGCGCGACCACCGCGCGCGACACTCGCCGGCGATGTGCGGCGTGGCCAGCACCAGCGGATGCGACCACACCCAGTTGTCGGCGGCAGGCGGCTCGCGCTCGAACACGTCGAGCGCGGCACCGGCCAGATGGCCTTCATTGAGCAGCGCGCGCAGGTCGGGCTCGACCAGCTGCTCGCCGCGGCCGACGTTGATCACGTAGGCTCCTTGCGGCAGCTGCGCCAGCGTGTCGCGGCACAACAGACCGCGCGTGGCTGCTGTCAGCGGCAGCGCGCACCAGCACGTCGGTGCTGGCGAGCATCGCCGCGAGCCCGCCGTCGCCGGCGTGCGTAGTGATGCCGGGCAACTGCCGCGCGTTGCGCGACCATCCCGCCACCGGATACCCCAGTGGCAAGAACGCGCGCGATTCGCGTGACCCACCGACCCCAAGCCCAGCACACCGATGCGGCAGCGTGATGCCGGCCGCGGCCGATGGCGCTGCCAGCGCGCTTGCGCCTGCTGCTCGGCGTAACGCGAGCAGGTCGCGCGTGAAACGCAGCGTGCCGCCACCACGTACTGCGCAATCTGCTGGCACTGCTCGAGGTCGACCACGCGCGTCACCGGCACGTGCGCCGGAATGTCGCCAGCGCGCAGCAGCTTGTCGACACCGGCGGCCACCGCGCACAACACGCGCAGGTTGGGATAGTTCGCCAGCACCCCGTCTTCATGCGCCAGGCCAGGATCGCCTCGACCGCCGACGGGTCGTGCGCGACGTCGGGCGTCCACACCGGCACGTCGCCCGCGATCTCGCGCAACGGGTCGACATACTGCGCCGCGGCAGCGGCGCCGTCATCACCAGGATCGCCATCGAACCGATTGCGTGCGTGGCGCGTGCTTCAACGCGCGCGCCACGCGGCCAGCGCCCATCACCCGGTGGGGTGTCGGCGCCGCGCGGCCTTCACTTGGCCAGCAGCCCCAACCGCTCGATCAGTGCGCGCTCCGACGCGTAGGTGGCGCGCGCCCATGCAGCGTACTCGTCGCCGGTCTTGTACCAGGCATCCTGGTTGAGCTGGTCGAGCAGCTCCAGATGCTTCGGGTCGTCCATCGCCTTCTTGAAGGCGTCGTGCAGCGTCTTGACCACGCCTGGGTCCATGCCCTTGGGGCCGACCAGGCCGTACGGCGAGTTGCCGACGATGTCGTAGCCCAACTCCTTGGCGGTGGGCACGCTGCGGCCAGCGCTTGGTGCGGCGCTCGCCGAACGTCACCAGCAGCCGCATCTGGCCGGTGTCGACGAAGCGGTCCCAGCCGCTGGCATCGCTGGCCGCCATCACGTGGCCGCCGAGCAGGGCCTGCATGAGGTCGGCATTGCCCTTGAACGGGATGTGGTTCAGATCGATCTTGGCGGCCGCGCTCACCTGCTCGATCAGCAGGTGCGGCGACGTGCCGACGCCGGTCGAACCGAAGGTCACCTGGCCGGGCGCCTTGCGCGCCGCTTCAACGTAGTCCTGGAAGCGTCTTGTACGGCGAATCGCTGCGCACCACGAAGCCGAACGTGTAGCCGGTGAGTCCGATGATGAAGCTGAAGTCGTTCAGTGGGTGCCACTGCGTCTTCTGCATGTGCGCCACGCGGATCATGCCCAACGGGTACTGCGCGATCGTGTAGCCGTCGGGCTTGGCCGTGCAGCGCCATCGTGCCCGGGCCGTTGGTGCCGCCGCCGCCGGGCTGGTTGAGGATGATGATCTGCTGGCCCAGCTGCTTGCTCGCCAGCTCGGCCAGCGCGCGCAGATGGCGGTCGGTCGACCGCCGACGGCGGCCACGGGCAGATCAGCGTGATCGGCCGGTTTGGAAAGGATTGTGCGAACGCGCGGCCGGCAGGCGACAGGAGCGCGGCAGCGCGCCTGGCTACCACCTTGCAACACGGTGCGCCGGCTCGGATGGCGGTGATGAACAGTCATGACAACGGCATTCCTGGGGGTGATCCACGCATCGTGGGCCCCAGACGTTGGCCATGGCCAAGCGGGAATCTCCGCATGCTCTGTCACCGGTGTGCCATCGCGCCGCGGGCCGCGGCCAAAGGCCTGCTTCGGCGATTTTCCAGAATGCCGATCCACGCTTGCACTGCGCCTGACCGTAGCGCGGTAGCGCCCAGATGCGCCACCCAGCGCTTCATTGAACAGAATCGCAGGGACCACAATGAGTGAACAGGACAATCCACGCTGGCGCCAACGGCCCGCCGGCTCGACCTGGGGCGACTTCGGGCCCGACGACCAGATCGGGCCGCCTCAACCTGCTGACGCCCGACAAGGTGAAGCAGGGCATCGCCGAGGTGAAGGACGGTCTGTCGTTCTGCCTGAGCCTGCCGCTGAACTATCCCGGCGAGGCCAAGCTCAACCCGCGCCGCAAGCCGCCGCAGCTCAAGCCCACCCAGCCTGCGCGGCAAGCCGTTCCTGAACTTTCGCGCTCAGCGAGCTCGACGCGCGCAACACCGACGTGATCTGCGACGACCAGGTGCTGATGAGCCTGCAGTACAGCACGCAGTGGGACAGCTTTGCGCACGTCGGCTCGTGGTTCGATGCCGACGGCGACGGCAAGCCCGAGATGGTGTACTACAACGGCTACCGCGCGCACCAGCACATCAAGGGGCCGAGCGACTACCAGTTCGTCGGCGACCCGTGCGACGGCCGTCGTGCGCCGAGGCGCTGGGCATCGAGAACTTCGCGGTCAAGGCGATCCAGGGCCGCGCGGTGCTGATCGACCTGCACAAAGCACTTCGGCAACGAGCGCAAGCATCGATCGACTGCGCCACGCTGCAGCGCGTGCTCGATGCCGACCACGTGCAGGTCGAACGAGGGCGACATCGTGCTGCTGCACACCGGCTTCTCGACGCTGATGATGGGCATGAAGCTGCAGCCCGACATGGACGTGCTCAACAGCGCGTGCCCGGCGCTCGACGGCCGCGACGACGCGCTGCTCAACTGGATCAGCGAGTCGGGCGTGGTCGGCGCTGTGCGCCGACAACTACGCGGTCGAGCACTACCCCGCCGCGAGCAAGACGGCCAGCGCCCCGCGCTGCCGCTGCACCAGCACTGCCTGTTCAAGCTCGGCGTGCCGCTGGGCGAGCTGTGGTGGCTCAACGACCTGGCGCTGCATCTGCGCCAGGCCGGTCGCAGCCGCTGCCTGCTGACGGCGCCGCCGCTGCGCCTGCCCGGCGCGGTGGGCTCGCCGACCACGCCGGTGGCCACGGTGTAGCGCACGATCGCCGCGCATGTCGTTCGGTCAGCGACTCACGAGGTTGCGCTCGATGGATCCGATCGCTGCTGGCGCGCATGCAGTTCGCGGCCAACATCACGTTCCACATCCTGTTCCCGACGCATCAGCATCGCGCTCTGGGTTGGCTGCTGCTGTTCTTCCGCTGGCGCTGACCTGAAGGCACGGCGGCCGCCGACGTCAAGCAGGCGTGGCTCAGACGCCTATCGCTTCTGGACCAAGGTGTTCGCGCTCAGCTTCGCGCTCGGCGTGGTCAGCGGCGTCACGATGAGCTTCCAGTTCGGCACCAACTGGCCGGGCTTCATGGAGCGCGGTCGGCGACATCGCCGGGCCGCTGCTGGCCTACGAGGTGCTGACCGCGTTCTTCCTCGAGGCCGGCTTCCTCGGCGTCATGCTGTTCGGCCACGGCCAGGTCAGCGAGCGCGTGCACTTGCTGGCGACCTTCTTCGTCGCCTTCGGCACCACGCTGTCAGCGCGTTCTGGATCCTGGCGCTCAACTCGTGGATGCAGACGCCCGCCGGCCACGAGGTCGTCGACGGCAGTTCCATCGTCGCGAGCTGGGTCGCAGGTGCTGTTCAACCCGTCGTTCCCCTACCGCTTCGCGCACATGCTGCTGGCCTCGGCGCTGACCTGCGCGTTCCTGCTCAGCCGGGCTGAGCGCGTGGCAGCTGCTGCAAGGGCGCGGCGCAGCGCTCGGCGCCGAAGGTGCTGCGCGTCGGGCTCACGCTGGCGGCGCTGCTGATCCCGCTGCAGATCTTCGTCGGCGACCAGCATGGCCTGAACACGCTCGAACACCAGCCGCAGAAGATCGCCGCGATGGAAGGCCTGTGGCGAGACCGACGCGCGGCGCGCCGCTGCTGCTGTTCGCGATCCCCGACGACGCGGCGCGCGAGAACCACTTCGAGATCGCGCTGCCCGAAGCTCGCGAGCCTGATCCTGACGCCACGACCTCGACGGCGAGATGCAGGGGCTCGAACGACTTTCGCGATCGCGCACCCGCCGGTGCTCGCCGGTGTTCTGGGCCTTCCGCGTGATGGTCGGCATCGGGCGTGCTGATGCTGGCCACCAGCTGGGTCGGCTGGTGGCTGTGCCGCCGCAGCGGCTGGGCAGCCGATCGGCCTGCCGCGCGCGCTGCTGTGGTGGCTTGCGCGGCGATGACCTTCTCGGGCTGGGTCGCCACCGTGGCCGGCTGGTACGTCACCGAGATCGGCCGCCAGCCGTTCATCGTCTACGGCCTGCTGCGCACCGCCGAGCGTCGCGTCGACCAGTCACCGCGCCGCTGATCGGGCTCACGCTGGCGCTGTACGTCGCGGTGTACGCTCGCGCTGGTGCGTGGCCTACGTCGGCGGTGCTGAAGTACATGGCCGAGAAGCCCGAAGAGGTGCTGGCCGACGAAGCGCGCGCAGCGGCCGCGGCGCCGCCGAGCGCGACAGCCGCGGCAGCGATCGGCAGGAGGCCGCGATGAGCTGGATGTCGTTCGACGAGGCGCTGCCGGTGATCTTCATGGCGCTGATGGGCGTGTCGATGCTGATCTACGTGATCAGCGACGGCTACGACCTCGGCGTGGGCATGCTGATGCACCGCGCCACCGCGCCGAGAAAGACGTGCTGATCGCCTCGATCGGCCCGTTCTGGGACGCCAACGAGACCTGGCTGGTGCTCGGCATCGGCATCCTGCTGGTGGCGTTTCCGAAGGCGCATGGCCTGGTGCTCGGGCGAGCTGTACCTGCCGGTGGCGCTGATGCTGATCGGCCTGATCCTGCGTGGCGTGGCGTTCGACTTTCGCGTCAAGGCGCACGACAGCGCACAAGCCGATGTGGGACCGCCTGTTCTTCGCCGGCTCGACGCTGGCCGCGGTCTGCGCAGGGCTGGATGCTCGGGCGCTACGTCAGCGGCTTCGGCGAGCGGCTGGAACTACCCGCTGTTCGCCGCCGCGATCGCGCATCGCGCTGCCGATGGCCTACGTGCTGCTCGGCGCCTGCTGGCTGATCATGAAGACCGAGGGCGAGCTGCAGCAGCGCGCCGTGCACTGGGCCAGGATCGCGTGGGCGCCGATGGTCGCCGGCCTGGTGCTGATCTCGATGGCCACGCCGTGGATCAGCGCCACCGTGCGCCAGCGCTGGTTCGCGCTGCCCGAGCTGATCGCGCTGATGGCGATCCCGCTGATGACCGGCGTGTGCGCTGCTGGCGGTGCGCGCGCTGCTGAACACGCGCGCAGGTGCTGGGCGCGATCTGCTGGCTGCCGTTCGTGCTGCTGATCGTCGTGTTCGTGCTCAGCTTCCTCGGCCTGGCCTACAGCATCTACCCGTACGTGGTGATCGACCGGCTGACGATCTGGCAGGCCGCCAGCAGCGCCGGCGGCGCTGAAGTTCATCCTGGTCGGCGTGTGCATCGCGGTGCCCGCGATCGCCGGCTACACTGTGTTCTCGTACCGCGTGTTCCGCGGCAAGACGGGCGAACCTGCGTTACGCGTAGTGTTGCTGCGGCTCGCTGCGTCGGATCACGCCGTCGGCTTCATCTTGGCGATCAGCACTGCGGCCGGCTGCTTACTGGGCTTCGGCCACGCTGCCCGGTGCATTTATCTCGCTCGTGCCCGAACAGATCGCTTTTGTCGGTGCGCACGCCCACAGCGTCGATTCGATCGTGCAGCACTTGGCCGTCACTTCGGCCGGAGACGATTGGTACGCACCACCGTACCAGGCCAGCAGGCTCCTCGGCACTGACGGTCCATTTGGGCGGGCACCACATTGCGCCGCATGCGCAGCACACGCACCACAGCACTCTGCGGCGCGCATCGGCTGGCGGCGCCCGCACTCGCTCGTTAAGAGCTGTCGCTCGGGGCAGCATGCCGAAGCTGGGCCTGCGCCGGTGCCGGCGGCATCTAGCGTCGCCGGTGAATGCGTCTTCGATGACGCGACGATGCATCGCTCTGAAGGCGCCAATCACCAGCACCTGTTTCAGCGGTGGCCCGGTGAATGCGGATCCTTCCAGGTGTCCTTCAGCTGCGGGCCGGTGGACGCGCACGCAGCCAGCCATGCCAGCCTGATCGCCATCAGCGTCAGCACGCCGGCGCGCCACGCCAACGGTGCGGCGGGAAATCAAGATCCGGCGCTCGTTCATTTGACCCATGCGTCGCTTGACGACCACTATGCACAAACGCCGCGTCGCCCGCCATCAGGTGAAGGTGCATTGTTGCATTCCGCATGAGATGGCGCCTCGCGAGCAAGCCCACTTGGGACGCAAGTGGCTTGAGGTCCGCTGCAACGAACGTCAGCGAATAACGTACAGCGTGATGCTCTGCGCCGGCACGGTGTCGATCAGGCAGCGCGCCTGCCATCGCCGATCGACGCGAGCGCCTGAATGCGGTTGGCGCTGGTGAGCTGCCAGCGCTGCGCAGTGGTACCGCTGGCATTCGCTACCTGCAGGCTCACGGTGCGCGCACGCCGCGGCATCCTTGTTGATCACCATCACGGTCAACGCGCCGTCGGACGAGCGCAACGCGGCGAACGCCGACAGCGCGTCGGGATCCGGCACCACGACGCGCACCGAGCGGTCGCCGAAGCCGCATCTCGCGCCGTCGACGTTGCGGTACATCTGGAATCGCCTTGAACGTGACGCTCGACGGCGATGGCGCGGTCCAGCGCGTGGCGATGTCGACGCCCTCGCGGCCGAAGATGCCCAACACGTCGGCCTGCGCGGTGGCACCGTTGATGTGGTCGTCGGCGCCCCAGGCTGTATTCCGGTGATGCCGATCTGCGTGCCGGGGTAGAACTGGCTGACCCAGCCTTTCATGCGCGGAATCAGCTGCACCTTGTCGTTGATCCAGGTCTTGTCCACGTAGGTTCGGATCCTACAGCGAGCGCGTCGACTGGTTGCGCGTGCGCTGCATCGCCGCGCTGACGTCGTTGGAGAACTCGCCGCCCTGTGGGTAGTAGTGCAGCGAGAATACGTCGAGCACCCGCTGGCCGGTCTGCTGGTGCCTGTCGTGCAGCGCCTTCAGCAGCCACGGCATGTAGTCCATGCCACCGTGCGCAGCGCGGTCGGGGCCGTCCCACCAGCGGTTGAGCGCGCCGTCCTTGGCCGACGCAAAGTAGTTCGACCAGCCCCACTCCTCGGGGCCGACGACCAGCGCTTGACGGATCGACCGACTTCACCATGCCGCCGTAGGCGGCGATGTCGTTGAAGATCTCGTCCATGCCGGCGCCCTGCGGATGCACCGACGCGATGCGTCGAGTTCCACAGCGCCGTCTCGTTGTCCATGATGTAGTAGCGCACGCCGCCGCTGGTTGCGCTGCCGTGCTCTGCGTCAGCAGCTGCACGAAACCCTTCTGGAAATTGGCGTCAGCCGGCAGTGCGCAATCGTTGGGGTCGTTGCTGGTGATGTTGCTGCCGCCGGCCTTGACGCCGTTGCCGGCATCGGGCATCCACTGCGCGTCGTTGCCGCTCTGCGCGCCGTATTTGGCGATCGAGAAGCACGCGGTCTTGGCGCGTGCGGGTCGAGCTTGGCAACCCAGCCCGTCATGCCGATCGTGATCATGCTCGCCGCCTGGGCCTGCTTGTTGGCGGCAACGAGGTCGAGAACGCGATTGGCCGGCAGTGGCGGCGCCTTCGTCGATGCTCTCGAAGTACCAGTCCATGCCGCGGTTGCCGGCATTGATCTCGCCAGTTGTACAGCGACGTCGCGTTGCCGCCGTGGCGGTTGATCGGACTGTTCAAGCCGCTGAGCGTCGCGCTCACGTTGTCGAACGCAGCCACGCCGTAGACTAACGCGCGAGATTGAGTGCACGTCGGCCGCTGCGCGTCGATGACGATCGACACGCTGCCGGCTGGAGCGGGCGCGGGTGCAGGTGCAGGCGCAGGCGCAGGCGCATGCAGGTGCGTCAGCGCAGGTGCTGGCGCAGGTGCTGGCAGCTGGTGCTGGCGACGGCGGTGCACAGGAGCCGGTGCTGGTGTCCGGTACCGGCGCAGGTGCGGGAAGCCGGCGCGGGCGGCGCTGGCACCGATCCGGTTGCGGGCCGGTGCCGCGGCTCGGCGCAGCACCTGTCGATCTTCGGCGCCGCCGCACGCGGCGAGCATCGCCAGGCCGGCCGACGCGCAACGGCAGCAAACAAACGTCGCAAGCGCAGCGAGACCCGACTGCGGCACGAGCAATACGACACAGCGGGTTTCGACCGGGGCGACATCCGCACACTGTGCCGACCGCCGGGTCGAACAGAGTTCAGGCGGCGTCTGTATTTGCTGTGTGTGGAGCGTTTCGCTGGCGTCGCCTTCGTGCCGCCTGACTTGGCTCAGCTCAGCCGCGGCTTTACCGCCCGCAACGAACAACGCAAATCCGTGCACGAACTCGGTCAGCTGACGCGCGGATCGGTGTCGTCTCAGCAGCGCAGCCATCGGGCCCGAACACCGATTGCGCGCGCGACACCATCAAGCGCCCACCGCTCAATGGCGCGCACCGAGGTGTGCGCAACACCGGCAGCCAGTGGTTCTGCGCCATGATGGTTCCGGAAACCACCGGGCGACGCACCGATCACCGCCACTGGCCGGTCGGCGAACACCGGTGGCATGTCGGGCGTCTTGCGCGACAGCCGAGTCGACCGCATTTCTTGAACACGCCGGGCACGCCGTTGTTGCTGTATTCGGGCGTGACCATCAGCAGGCCATCGCTCGCCGAGCACGCGTTGCTTTAATTCACGCACCGCCTGCGGCGTGCCGTCGCGTTGCCTCGAGGTCGCCGTCGTACAGCGGGATGCCGTGCAGCGTGGCTGCCTCCAACTGCACTCTCGGCGCTCGCCACCGCTTGCGCCGCGCGCAGCAACGCAGTGTTGAACGACTGCGCTCGCAGGCTGCCCGAGACGCCGAGAATCTTGACCAATGGCAGCGTCACGCGCGGCGAGCACGCAGCGATTCATTCGACAGGACGCCATTCTGGGCCGATCAACGCGCCTTGAGCCGGCAGGCCCGCGGCGTGCTGGGGGCCGGCACGCGCGAAGCGCTGTCCCCGGCACGTCGTACCGAAGCGGCGGCGCGGCGTTCCAATCGGCGGCCGCCACTTCGATCTCGGCCTGCGTGCGGGCGACGAAGTTCCACCAGATCAGCAGCGCCTCGTCGAACGGTGTGCCGCCGATCAGCAGCAACTGCACGGCGCCATCGCATCGCGAGTTCGACGCGGTCGCGGCCCGGCGGCGCGCAGTGCAAGGCAGCGGGCCCAATCGCCTGACCATCGATGCGCGCGACGCCACCGCAGGCACAGCACCGCGTGTTCGTGATGGCGCTGCAGCTCGATGCGCGTGTGTGCCGCGCGGTCGGCGACGAAGTCCACGCCGATCAACTCGGAGAACAGCATCACCGGCGGAGCGGAGATCGAACGCCGATCCGGGCCAGCACGGTGGCCCGAAAGCCATCGACCCGCGCCACCGGATCGACGCATGGTGCACGAACGCCGGGTTCGCAGTGGCTGCGCATCGGGCAACGCGATCCACAACTGCGCGGCATGCACAACGCCTTGATCACCGACTGACTCTTCGCTGTGCGCGATGCCGCGGCCCGCGGTCATCAGGATTCACTTCGCCTCGGCGAAATGAGCTGTCTGGTTGCCCAGGGTGTCGTGATGCAAACCTGGCCTTCGATCATCCAGGTGAAGGTCTGCAAGCCAATGTGCGGGTGCGGCCCCACGCGCATGCCGGCACCTGCCGCGAAACGCGCCGGCCCTGCGTGGTCGAGGAAGCACCATGCGCCGACCGTGCGCCGCGTCGGTGCTGGGGCAGCACGCGCGCGATCGAAAGCCCTCCACCCAGGTCGGCGTGGCGAGCCGCGATGCGCTGCCAGGCGACCGTTCCAGTGTTCGTTGCTTGCGACGGCGGTTCATGTTCTTCCATGCGCGCTCCCGATTGCCGTCATTGTGGCCGTTGTGAAATCGGCTTTCGGCCCGCGCATGATCAGCGCCGAGAGTGCGCTCGCCGTTTCGCGTTCAGCGGTAGCGCCAGTCGAACACCATGCGCAAACCGTACGACCACACGTTACGCAATTGGGGAGGCGGCGCCGCCGATCGGGAATGTGGCTTGCGCGTCGCGCGGCACGCTCGAGGGCGGTGAAGAGCTGGAACACCACCGATGACACTTTGGTTGCTCGAGAACGCGCGGTAGGGCCGGTACTGGACGATCGGCAGGTCGTACTGGATCGACTTGAATGTCGCCACGGTGGCCGTGCCACCCGTCGTGGGCGGTGCGATCAACTGATCACGCTCGCCGTGGCTATAGAACGTGACGCCCGGGGCCCACGGCCGCTAGCACAAACTGAAAGCAGCCGATCGATGGTGGCCATCCCGCTTTGCCACGGATGAGCCGACCGTTGCCAGCGGCGACGGCCATGTTGGTGTAGGCGTCGCGGTTGATGAAGAACATTGGCGACAGCAGCAGCAGATCGCCCGGTATCAGGTAAAAACGGCATCCTGAAGCGGGTGGAGATGCCTGCGCGAGCCGGAATCGCGGCGCTCAGGTTGCCGGTGAACACGCCCGACGAGGGCTCGACGATCTTGTTGCTCGACGGTGTGTCGGTGCGAAGCCCGATCGATGCGTAGACCAGTCCGTCGCCGGCGTCGTTCATCACCACCGTCGAGCCCGAACCCGCGCGCGAAACGAAAGATCCAGCCCGCCCTGGTGTCCGGCCGCTGTCTGCCCGCTGACAAAGCCGCCGTCGAGGTGGCGAATGTCGATCGAGCCGGCCAGCCCCATGAACAAGCCGACCTCGCTCCTGAAGCGCGGCATCGAGCCGAGCCCGGGCCCCAGGCTTGGCACCGGGTTTCGGCCAAGGTCGCGGCGAAGAACGGGCGATGAGCGGGTTGCGGTGCGAGCTCGGGCCCACGCGGCGGCACAGTGTTGTTGCGGCAGACGTCGAAGGTGCGCGGGCGACGCTGAGGTGCGGCCGGCGTGTGCGGAAACGCCGTGCCATCGCCGCTGCCGGAATGCGACGTCGATCACCTGAGCCAGGCTCTCGCGCACCGTCTCCGCCGCGAACTTCAGCATCCTGGGCGCATGTGAGGCGTCACCCATCAGCACCACTCGATTTCGCACCGCCCTTCCAGGTGAACACCTCGAGGCCGTTCTGGTTGTAGTAGTCGTGCGTGCCCTGGCGTTGCGGCGCGGTGCCCCAGGTGCCGGCAATGTGGCCGGGCGGCGAACACGTCTTCCGAGAGTAGAGTGCAGCGCGAACGCCTCGTCGGCCAGCGCCGCGCGTGCCAGCGTCTGGCGCTGCGCGGGATCGAGCGCCTCGCTGGCTAGGCGGCTGGCCTTCGCAGCAGCGCTCAGGTGAAAGTAGGCGTAGACGCCGATCGCGCTGATGTCGGAGCCGGAGCGCAGCGTCAACTCGGCATACTCGACCAGACTCGTGTCGGTGCGCGGCCGCGGGGCACAGAAAGTGCGCGTTGTTCGAGCCGGCGCGTCGCGTACTCCAGGTCGGCCCGCTGCAGACGCAAGTCGGCCGTGCGCAGTGCGTTGATGCGTTCGGAGCGCAACTGCTCGTCGGTCATGCGGCGCTGTGCATCGGCAATGAGATCCATTGGGCTCAGCGGGTTCACTGCGAATCGTCGGTCGTCCGCACCGGCGCCGTGACCGGTAGTGCGCGCCAGGTCGACCTTCAATTGCGCGGCGACGTCGGCAACTTTGCAGGATCCAGGCCGACTCCGCTCGCGGTGTCGAACATGGCCTTGCTCGAGCACGAGTGGTCGCCTGAAGATCGCAGTCATCGCCGCCCAATCGATGCACGACGGCGCGACGCCTTGGCCGGCGTCGGCGCCCGGCATCGCACAAGCGCGTTTCGTTGCCGATGCGGGCCTCGCTCCAAAGGCGATCGAACTCTGCCTTGCGCTCGGGATCGAGCCCTGCACGGCGAGCAGCGCCAGGTCGCGATGCTCGGGATAGACCCAGGCTTGCGACGCAGCGGCTTGCGGTGGTCAACACGGCAGCAACGCCGGCACGGATCAGCGATCTCACCGCGCGGATGCTGCCCCTGGGATCGGTATCGCTCGAGCCAGCGGGCGGCGGCGCCGCCACACCCGGCTTTGCTGCACGCTCAGCGGCGCTGAGTTCCGGCGCGCAGCACGCGTTCGCGCACCAAAGCCGCGCTTGGCACCGTCGCGGATCACTTCAGCGCGAGCGACAACTGCAGCGCGGCGTCCATGCTGCGTCGCCGCTCGCCGATGAGCGCACCTCGCACAGCGAGGAACATGCGCTCGCTGGGCAGCCCCATGGCCACCAGCGCATCGCGCACCGCCAAGCCTCGCTGCAGTGCCAGCTGACGCGCGGTGTCTTCGCTGACACGCATGTTCTTTTTCAGCGCCGCTTCCATCTCTGGCGCTGGAAGGTCCTTCGCCAGGCCGATCGCGTTGCGCGGTTTGTCCGGCAGGTCGGCATCGCGATACGCCGCGCGCAGCAGTCGCCTCGCTCATCGGGTGCAAGTGCCTGGGGCGCTGGCGACCGCGCCGGCGCGCAGCGCTTCGTCGCGCGCTGCTGCGCCGTCAACCGCTGCTCGAGCATCGCCTGTCGCATCGCATCGCCCTCGCTCAGCGGATCGGCCGCGCCGGTCACCGTCATCTGCAGGGTCGGCCGCTCCTGCAGCGCCTTGGCTTTGTCGCATCGTCGACGCTCGCGGTGTTGGCCATCACGGGGTGCCGGGTTGGAAATTGATGGTGCCTCAGGCCTTCGCCGCCACCGCCGGAAAACAACGCGAACGGCGACGTCACGATCTTGACGCGATCAGGTTGGCGATGGCCTGCCAGATGACGCCACCGGATGCTGAAGTTCGGGTCGTTGATCGAGCCGCTGATCGGCAGGTTGACGTCGATCACGCCATGGCGGTCGGATAGCAGCCACCGCCAGGCGCACCGGCAATCCTGGTCGCACTGGGGCTCTCGATCCGATCCCCGAATGCCAATTGATTCAGCACCACATGGCTGGTGGCCTCCAGCCGCCCGTCAGGCTGCACGCTGTAGTGCAAGTCCATCGACATTGCTTGCCGCGCTCGATGGCGTAGCCGGCGTATTTGCCGGCATAGCGGCGACAACGGCGCCAGCTCCAGCTCGCTGGCCTTGGCGCCGACGTCGAGCGCCAGCGGGTCGGCCATCGGGTTCAGGCTGCTCTGACGTCGAGCAGCCCCTGCATGCCGGCGCGATGCGGCCGTGTGCAGCTCGAGCGTGGCCATGCTCGGGCGAGCTCGGAGCGGAAGGCACCCAGGCGCCCGTTGAGCTCGCTCAACGCGGCGCTGAAGTTGGGCTTGATCAATCGATCGGTGTAGTCGACGCGGCCATTGACCAGCTGCAGGCCACCGACGCCGACGTCCACCGGCAGCTTGGCGCACCCCGCTCGTCGTCACCGATGGCGCGCTGGCCAGCGCCGCTGCAGGCTCGGCGGCCTTTGGTTCGCTGGCGGCGGCCGACGCGGCCCCGGCGGGTTGCGCTCGGGCGCAATTTGTCGCCCGACCGCGAAACCACGGGTGGCGTCGGCGCAGCGTCCTTGCGCGCCACGTCGCGTAGGTTGAAGCGGCCGTCTTCGGTGACCACCAGTTGCGAATAGAAGTCGCTGAGCACGGCCTCTTCGACGTCGATGCAGTGGCCGCGCCTGCGGCGCCAGCGCGACCTTCAAGCCGCGCATCGACAGCGCTTGCCAGCCGATCAGCTCTTCTGGCGAGAGGCGCGCGTCGCCGGGTCTTTGCTGATGACGTGCAGATCGGCCAGCGCACAGATCACCGGCCAGATTGGCCTCGAGGCCTCCGGCCGCGCTGGCGCAGCGCGACGTCGCCGCGCAACTGCAGCTGGCCGCGCGCTGCATGCTGGCGTTGAGCGCCGCCGCTGGCATAACGCTCGAGTGCGTGCACAGGAAAGCGCTCGATGCGCAACGCGCCGCGCACCGCCAGCGGCGCGGCCACGACGCGTCCTTCCACGATCAATGCTGCCGCCGCGCGCGCGGCGCTGTGTGCGGTCGGCCGCCGGGTCTGCGATCTGGGCACTGGAGCTGCACCTCCGCGCCGGCGCGTGGCTGCCACCGGCCAGCTCAGGTCGTTGACGGTGGCGCGCAACGCATGGACATCGAGCTGCACTGGATCGGCGGCCGTACGCTCCGGCGCGGCCTCGTCGCGCCAGGACACCTGGCCGCCGTCGACCGAGCACTCGGGCCAACGCCACCCTGCCACGGTGCCGACGCGTCGCCGCCGCGGCGACAGCCTTCCGCGCCAGGCCGCGCCGGGCCCGATGCGCTTGCCGACGCACCGGACGCGATGTTCATCCATTTCGCGGCGTTGATGCTGCCGTCCTGCAGGCGCTCGAGCCACGACCTGCGGATCTGGTGCAAGGCGAGCTGCCCGGATCGTCAATTTGCGCGCAGGCACGTCGAGCCGTGCGGTCTGCCACCGTCCAGGCGCTTCCACGCGACGGCATCACGGGGCTTCTTCTTCTCGTTGCCGCGCGGCGGCTCGTTGGGCATCGACGAGGCGCAGCGCGTCGATGCTTGCACTGGCCAGGTTGACGCCGAGTGTGGGTGGCTCCGCCGCTCAATCGATTCGCGTCGAGCGCCGCGCGGCCTTCGATGCGCGGCTTGAAGTACGGCGCGATGTAAGGTCCAAGCATTACCGCCAGGTCCGCCTCGCTGCACGCGCAGTGACGCGTTGGCCTGTGTTTGGGTGGCGCTGCCCTGCACCTCGAGCGTCGCCACGGCAGCATCCTTGCCGGCCTCGTGCAGCTGCCCCTGCAGCGACAAGGCGGCAGGCTGCGTCACCGGCCACGTGATCGGGCCGATCGTGGCATCGATGCCATCGACGCTCAGTGCTGCGACGCGCGGCGCCAGCGCGTCGTCCAGGCGCAGCCGCGCGCCACGCAGCTCGAACGACTGCACAGCGATCTGCCACGGGTCCTTTGCCGGCGCTTGGCCGCCGGCCGGCGCACCGGCGCTTGTCTTGGCCGCCTCTGGTGCGGCCAGTTGCATCACGTTGATGCGGCCCTGCGCGTCGCGGGCCAGCGCCATGTCGAGGCCGTCGAGGCGCACGGTGCCGAAGCGCGACCTTGTGTTCCAGCGGTTGCACGTCGGTGAGCGCGATCTTTCAATTCCCGCCAGGCCGCCAGCGGCGCGCCGGCGCGGTCGGCCAGCGCAACGTCGGAGACCTTCACTGCGCCGCGCAGCGATACGCTCGCGCTGTTGTCGCCACGCAGCGCGAAATGCAGCGTGAGGTCGGCTTGCGCGCGGCCGCGCTGCAGATCCACCGGCACCTCGTGCGGCAGATACGGCTTGGCAATCGTCAGGTCGAACTCCCCATGCGCAGCGTCAGCGCGGTTTCGCGGTCGCGTGCGAACGGCGTGGTTTGCGCGCCGGTGTCGAACGCAGTGCCGTCGAACGTGAAGGCCAGGCGCGGTTCGACCGTCACCTCCACCTCCGACGGCAGGGTCGACAGGAAAGGCAGCGTCAGCAGCAGGCTGCGCACCTCGTGGCGGCGCGCGACCGGGCGGTCATCGAAGCTGAGTGCGCCGTCGCGCACCTGCATGTTGTACAGCGCAAAACGCGCCGGCGGCTTGGGCTCGCCGGGTGCGCTCGGTGCAGGCTTCAATCGCTCGAGAATGTCAATCGATCGTCGTAGTGGCCGGCGGCCGTGCGCGCCAGATGCACCTGGGGTGCGTCGAACTCCAGGGTTTCGATCACCGGGGCGAACCGCAGCACCGAGCGCCAGTCGGCGTCGGCATAGATACGATCCACGATGCAGCAGCGGCGCTGCGGCGGCGCCGCTGGCCATCGGCGCCGGCGACCGTCAAATCACGCAGCGTGAGCTGCAAGCTCCACGGCGCAAACTGCACGGTGCCGATCGTCACCGTGCGGCCCAGCAACGTGCTCAAGCGGTCCTGCGCTTGCCACTTGAGCAGCGGCGGCACGGCCAGCCACAGCACGCCCCATGTGACCAGCACGATCGCCAGCACCACGCCCAGCGCGCGCAGCCCCTTCAGCGCCACGCGCCGCCGCCGCTCGGGCGCCCACGTCCAGGGCACGGCCTGCGGTGGGCCTGGTCATGAAGACCGGTCGGTTGAGGGCGAGCAAATTCACGGCCGGGCACTTCGGATGTCAGAACGCCTCGCCGATGTAGAGATAAACGGCTGAGCCATCGCGACCGACGGCCACGTCCAGACTAAGGTTGACCTTGTATTGCTTGCTCGCGAGCCACCGCAAGCCCACACCGGCAGAAGGCAGTTGGGTCACCGACAGCAGATCGGAAACGCGGTTGGCGACGGAGCCGATGCCGGCGAACAGCACAGCGCCCCAGCGCTCGGCGAATTGCCAGCGCGTTTCGCCCTGCACCGTGTACATCGAGCGATCGCGGTATTGGGCCGCCGGTGTAGCCGCGCAGGTCATTGCCTGTGCCATAGAGGCGCAACTCGGTAAAAGGCACGTCGCCATCGAGCGCACAAACGACACCTGACCCGCGAACACCACATCCGGCGCCACTGACCAGTACTGCGCGTACTGCGAGCGCAGACTGCGATAGCTGACGTCGCCGCCGAGCTTCGGGGTCGCGTACATCAGCTGCATCGTGGCGTAGATGCCGTGCGACGGTTCCGAACTGGTTATCGCGCGAGTCGTACTCGATCGCCGGCCCCAGCATGCTCGTGCGATGGTCAAGCTCAACCGGCTGCAGGTTGAGGCCGAATTGACTGTTGAGGGTGCTGGGATCGATGGTGGTCGTGACGCGCAGGTCGATGTAGCGCAGACCGACGAAAAACTCCTTGGTCAGCCCATACAGCCCCTGCGCCAGCACGAAGCGCCCGTCCTCGTTGATCGGCACGAAGATCTGGCGCGATGCAGCAGCCTCACCGATGCCGTAGAACTTCAAATTGAGGTCGGCCTTGCCGAAAGCCGGCCAGCAAGCGAACCTTGTCTTCCGGAGAAACTGGCTTGCTGTCCGGCGCCGATCGCACGGCTGCCGTTGGTGGTGGCCAGCGCGCCCACGCCAGTGACCCACGGGCGCGGGCTGTCGTTGGGGTTGTACAGCACCGCGCCCCACCAAGGTGACGCCGGTGCCCATCGTCGGATCCGAGCGCGGGATCGGCAGGAAGACGAAGCTCGGCTTGCCGTCGGGCTCCGGGCTTTTGCCCCAGCGCGTCGCCGGCCTTGGAGCCGGCCTGGGTGAGCTCCTCGTTGGTTTGCTGCGAGATGTTCTCGGCGACGCCGGCGACGCCAGGCATCGGCACAGCCAGCAACAGGCATGCCAGTGCTGCCACCCACTGCCAGGCCAGCTTGTCTGTCACGGCCCGCCGAGTGTACTGATCGGCATCGTGCCCGCCGGCATGTGAGCTGCACCGTCCGCCGCTGCCGCGGACGGTAGTTTCCAACATCGGTGCCTGAGTCAGCGACCTCCGGACTCAGAGCTCCAGCTTGCTGAACTTCGTGCCGTCGAGGCTCAGGTCGGCCATGAACCCCTCGGTGCTGCGCACATAGCCGATGACCGGTGCCGCCATGGTCCTGGTGCTCGCACTGGCGGCCGCGCCCTCGCTGAGGCATCACCACCGATGCATCGACGCCGGCGGTCCAGCCCTTTTGCTGTCCTCGAACTTCTTCAGCGCATCCTGGGTCATGAACAGCAGGTACATCGCCTTGCTCTGCGCGCCGGCGAGCAGGCCCACCGATCCGGCGCCCACGCTGTAGTAGGCCCGCGGTGGCGCCGCCCTTGCGCAGCGCGCCCTGACCATACGAGCCGCCGACGATGAAGCCGGCCGACACGATCTTCGGGAACACGAGGATGCCATCCGCCTTGGCGGACAGCTCACGCGCGCTCGGCGAGCGGGCGTACAAATCGGCCAGTGCGTTGTCGACCTCGGCATTGATCTCGCGCCAGCTTGGCGGCTGGATCCGCAGGTTTATCGCCGGTGGTGGAACACGCGGCGACCAAGCCGGCGCTGCAGACGAGCAATAGATTTCTGCGCTTCATTTTGAAGGCTCCTTGTTGTGGCGGTTAGGCCGATTGACTTCACCGCGTGACGCGTGCAACCGCATCGGAAAATGATGGGTGCAGCCACGACCGCGCTTGCAGCCCCGTTCATCGAAGGGGCCAACCCTGCTGCCGCCGCGCATCGCGCGACAACAGGGTCGACGGCAAGCTCGCCGGTCTGCAATCGATACTCGGTTGCGGCTCGTTGGCTTCGATCAGCAGCTTCACAAGCGGACGCCAGGTTGCGCACGCCGAGGCGCTCCATCACGCGCGCGCGATCGACCTGATGGTGCGCTCGCTGACGCCGATCTCGGCCGCCAGCTGCTTGTGCAAGCGCCCGTCGAGAATGCCGTCAAGCACCTTTGCGCTGGCGAGCGCACAGCGATTCGAGATCGGCACGCGCGCGTTGCGCACGCGGCGCGCCGCTCGCGCAGCGTGGCATCGCGCGCCACGGCTTCACGCACTGCGGCAAAGCAGCACCTCGCCATTGAACGGCTTGATGAGCAACTCGAATGCGCCCGCGCGCAACGCCTGCACGCTGGAGGGCACATCGGGGTTGTCCGAGATGAAGATGATCGGCCGCTCATGGTCCGGGCGTTGGCGCAAGCACCGCCTGCAGCTAGGAGGCCGCTGATGCCCGGCAGATCCGATGTCGATCACCAGGCATCCAGGTTCGTCGTCGGGATCGAGCACCAGGTAGTCGGCCGCGGCGGCGTAGCCGCGCACGACAAACCCTGCTGCGTCGAGCAGACGAGCGAGCGCCGCGCGCAGCGCGGCGTCATCGTCGATCAAGTGAACAATGGCCATGGCATCACAAACAGCGACGCCGACAGATTGACGCGAGCGGCCACTCGCAGCCTATTGGACCAAGGTCCAATAGGCCACCACTGACCCGATGCCCGATGCTTCGAGCCCATCGGCGGCCAGCAACATCCGCACGCTGACGCATGCACGAATCGATCGCCGGACACATTGCCGTGGCGCGCACGCCGCGTGGCACCGCACCCGGCCTCCCATGCTCTGCCGAGACCAGCATGACCCTCGCGAAACTGATCCCGCTCGCGATCCAGTTCAGCATGGCGATCGTCATCTTCTGCGTGGCGCTGAAAGCGCACGTCGACGACGTTGCGCGTCGCTGCTGCGCAAGCCTGGGCTTGTTGATCCGCTCGCTGGTCTCGATGCTGGTGGTGATGCCCGCACTCGCCGTCGCATTCGCGGTGGCGTTCGATCTCCACGACGCGGTGGAGATCGCGTTGGTTGCCTCCGCGCTGTCACCGGTGCCGCCGATCCTGCCCGGCAAGCAGATCAAGGCCGGCGGCCACGCCAGCTACGTGATCGGGCTGCTGTTGAGCAGTGCGCTGGTGGCCATCGTCTACGTACCGATGATGGGCCACCCGCTGGGCACGGTCTTCCATCGCCCGGTGCAGGTGGATATGCGCAGCGTGGCAGTGATTGTGGGCACGTCGATGCTGTTGCCGGTGCTGGCCGGCATGACCATTCGACGGCTGGCGCCGGCGCGTGGCCGACCGGCTTCGCAAGCCACTGTCGATCTTCGGCACGGCGTTGCTGATCGTCGCGCTGGTGCCGGTGCTGATCAAGGAGTGGCCCGCGATCTCGTCACTGATCGGCCATTTCAGCCTGGTGGTGATGATCGTGTTCGCGGTGATCGGCCTGACGGTGGGCCACTGGTTGGGTGGCCCGGACCCCGACGATCGCAGTGTGCTGGCGTTGGCCACCTCTGCGCGCCACCCTGCCGTGGCGCTTGCGATCACGCACAACGCCGCCGATCGGCCGGGCGTGATGGCGGCCGTGCTGCTGGTGCTGGTGGTCAGTTCGATCGTTTCCATTCCTACGTCAAATGGCGCCGCCGCGTTCACCAGGCACCGCCGCCGGACGGCCACTCGCAGGTGATGTGACCCCGTCAAGGAGGTGAGGCGACATGTCGATTCAGCCGTCCGAGCCGCTGCCCGAACGCCCGCAGCGGGTGGCAGAGCAACCGCTGCCGCCGATGCCCAACGTCGACCAGGTGGCCGATTCGGGCGTCGCGTCGGTGCAGCTGTCGAAGCACCGCACGACGCTGTCCACGCACCGCACCGGCTTGTCGGAGCACCGCACGCAGTTATCAGAGCACCGCACCGACCTCTCGACCTACCGCACCTCGCTGTCGACCCGGCGGACCACGATGTCGATGCGCCGCACGGGCATGTCGTTCCAGCGCACGCGCATGAGTGCCGAGCGCACGCTGATGTCGGTGATTCGCACGTCGCTGTCGCTGATCTCGTTCGGCTTCACGATCTACCAGGTGTTCCAGCGGATGGGCGAGCACGGCATGCTCACCGGCTCTGCGACGGCGCGCAATTTCGGCGTCACGCTGCTGCTGCTGGGGATCGCGGTGCTGGCGATCGGCATGGTCTACCACCTGATGTTCATGCGCGAGTTGCGCAAGGAGCGCCAGGCGATGACGATGGACGGGCTCATCTACGGGCAGAGCGGCTTTCCGCCGTCGACCACGCTGATCGCCGCCGGCGTGCTGCTGCTGCTCGGCCTGGCGGCCGCCGCCAGCGTGTTGTTCCACGTCAATGTGTTCGGTTGACGGTGTCATCCCGGTCCGGCCCTTCACATCGACCATGTAAGCTGGACGCCTACGTGACCTGAACCATGAGCGGGCTGAGCCGATCGTTCCTCGTCGTCGTCGCGTTTGCGCTGCTGCACGCGTGGGCCGCAGGGCAGACCGCGGCGGTGCCGCCGGCGCCCGCGGCGGCGCGGCGGGTGCGCCCGCTTTCAACAAGGAGCAGCTCGAGCAGCTGGTGGCGCCGATTGCTCTGTATCCCGATTCGCTGCTGTCGCAGGTGCTGATGGCGGCCACCTACCCCGCCGACGTGGCCGAGGCGGCCAAGTGGTCCAAGGCCAACAAGGACGCGAAGGGCGACGCTGCAACGCAGGCGGTGCAGAACCAGCCGTGGGATCCCTCGGTGATGTCGCTGGCCGCGTTTCCGCAGGTGCTGCAGGCGATGGGCGATCAGCCCGACTGGGTGCAGAACCTGGGCGACGCGTTCCTCGCGTCGTCGAAAGACGTGCTCGACGCGGTTCAACGGCTGCGCCAGAAGGCGCAGCAGGCCGGCAACCTGAAGTCCAACGAGCAGCAGAAGGTGATCGTCGAACAGGCGGCGCCGCAGCAGGCGATCATCAAGATCGAACCCGCGCAGCCCGACGTGATCTACGTGCCGGCGTACAACCCGACGGTCGTGTACGGCACGTGGCCGTACCCGTACTACCCGCCCTACTACTGGCCGCCCTATTCGTACTACTACCCGGGCTACTACCCGGGCGCCGCATTCGCCGCCGGCGTGTTCTGGGGCATCGGCATCGCGGCCATCGGCTCGATCTGGGGCGGCTGCAACTGGGGCCGCGGCGACGTCAACATCAACGTCAACAAGTACAACAACATCAACCGCAACCATCAGATCAATGCGAACCAAAACCGGTTCGAGCACAACGCGGCCAACCGCAAGGGCGTGCCCTACCGCGACCAGGCAAGCCGCGACAAGTTTGGGCAGGGTCGCGGCGGCGCGGAAGCGCGCAACAACTACCGCGGGCGCGATCCGGTCACCGAGCAGCGCCGCCAGCAGGCGCAGTCGACGCTGCAGAACCGCGGCATGGATCCGGCGCAGGGGCGACAGCAGCTGCGCAACGACCCGGCCACGCGCGAGCGCGCACGGGCCGCTGCCGCCAGTGGGCGTGATCGCGGCAGCTTCGGCGGTGGTCAGGGCGGCGCGGGCGGCGGACGCGACGGCTCGTTCGCCGGCGGCGGGCGCGACGGCGCCGGCAACATCGGCGCGTCGCGCGACCGTGCGCAGGCGCTCGGTGGCAACGAGCACGCGTTTCGCGGTGCCAACAACCCGGGGCAGACGCGCCAGCAGTTCGACCGCGGCAGCGCCAGCCGGCAATCATCCACCGCCACGCGCGGTGGCGGCGGTGGTGGGCACGCCGGGGGCGGCGGGCGCGGTGGCGGTGGCGGTGGTGGGCGCGGCGGTGGTGGCCGGCGCTAGCGCGAAGGGACAGCGCATGACCCGATCGCTCGCCGACCTCGCACGCGCCCTGCTGCTGGCGTGCTTGCTGACCGCGCCGCTGGCGCACGCGCAGAAGCACTACCCGACGCCCGAGGCGGCGGCCGAAGCGCTGGTGAAGGCGATGCGCGCCAATGACACGCCGGCGTTGCAAGCGGTGCTCGGCCAGGAGTGGAAGCGCTTCATCCCCACCGACGACCTGAGCCGCGACGACGTCAACGCGTTCCTCGCCGCCTGGGACCAATCGCACAAGATCCAACCCGAAGACGACAACACCGCGCTGGCCGTTGTTGGCCCCGACCCCGCGTTCACGCTGCCGATTCCAATCGTCAAGAACAAGGCCGGCGTGTGGAAGTTCGACGTCGTCGCCGGCGCCGACCGGCTGCGCACCACGCGCATCGGGCGCAACGAACTGGCAGCGATGCAGGCGGTGCTCGCGTACTACGACGCGCAGCGCGAGTACGCCACCGAAGACCGCAGCGGCAGGGGCGTGCCCGCATACGCGCGCAAGCTGGTGAGTTCGCCCGGTAAGAAAGACGGCCTGTACTGGCACGCAAGGCTCGACGAGCCTGAGAGCCCGCTCGGGCCGCTGATTGCGCAGCAGCAGCCCAAGCCCCGGGCTACTGGGGCTACCGCTACAAGATCCTCACCGCGCAGGGCGCTGACGCGCCAGGCGGCGCCTACGACTACATCATCGGCGGGCGCATGCGCGCCGGTTTCGCGCTGATCGCGTGGCCGGTGCGTTATGGCGACACCGGCGTGATGACCTTCATGGTGAGCCACTCCGGCAACGTGTACGAGAAAGACCTCGGGGCCAGCACCGATGAGGTCGCGCGCGCAATGACGCGCTTCAATCCCGACGCGAGCTGGCACAAGGCGCCGGTGCCTTGATGCACGCCTGCTCATGCATCGCAACGAGTCGGCGTGCGCGCTGCTCGATGCGCGTCAACCCGGTTAGACCAAAGTCCAATGGCTGGCCGCGTTCATCGACCATAATCTGCGCCCACGATGCATCGCCGCTCAATTCGTTGGCAGCCCAGTCACATCGCTCTCGTGATGGCGATGGTGGTGTCGTTGGCGGTAGCTCAGACCACCGCCCCACCTGCCAAGCCGCCGCCCACCGCTGGCACCGCGCCGCCGTCGGCCGCTCCCGCCGGCGCCCCGGCCAGCAAGGAGCAACTGGAGCAGTTGCTCGCGCCTATCGCGCTGTACCCCGATTCGCTGCTGTCGCAGGTGCTGATGGCGGCCACCTATCCGGCCGACGTGGCCGAAGCCGCCAAGTGGGTCAAGGCGCACCCCGACAACAAGGGCGACGCCGGGGTCAAGGCCGTGCAGGATCAGCCGTGGGACCCGAGCGTGCAGTCGTTGGCGGCGTTTCCGCAGATCCTCGACATGATGGGTGCGCAGCCCGACTGGAGTGCAGAAGCTCGGCGACGCCTTCCTCGCATCATCGAAAGACGTGCTCGACGCGGTGCAGCGCCTGCGGCAGAAGGCGCAGCAGGCTGGCAACCTGAAGTCGACCGAGCAGCAAAAGGTGATCGTCGAGCAGGAGCCGACGACGCAGCAGACGATCATCAAGGTCGAGCCGGCACAGCCCGAGACCATTTACGTGCCGGCGTACAACCCGACGGTGGTGTACGGCGCCTGGCCGTACCCGTCGTATCCGCCGTACTACTACCCGCCGCCGCCGTACTACTACCCCGGTGGGGCGCTCGCCTCGGGAATCGCATTCGGCCTCGGCGTGGCGGCTGTCGGTGCGATCTGGGGTGGCTGCAACTGGGGCCGCGGTGACGTCAGCATCAACGTCAACAAGTACAACACCGTCAACAGCAACCGCCAGCTGAACGCCAACCAGACGAACTTCCAACACAACGCCGCCAACCGCAAGGGCGTGCCGTATGCCGACCAAAGAGCCGCGACCAGTTCGGCAGCAAGGGCGTCGGTGACGCCAGCCAGCGTGCCGACTATCGTGGCAGGGACCCGAGCCGCGATGCGCAGCGGCAGCAGGCGCAGTCGTCGCTGCAGGACCGCGGCATGGATCCGTCGCAAGGTCGCAATGACTTGCGCAACGACCCGGCAGCTCGCGATCGTGCGAACCAGGCTTCACAGGGCGCGGGCGATCGCGGAGGCGCCGGTGATCGCGGTGGTGCCGGTGGCGGCTTCGACTCTGCCGGTGCGCGCGACCGTGCCAGCGGTGTCTCCGACAATGCAGTGCGCGGCGCGGGCAATGCTGGGCAATCACGCCAGCAGGCCGATCGCGGCGGCGCGAGCCGCGCGTCGGCGGCGAGCCACAGCGGCGGCGGTGCGAGGGCCAGCAGCGGTGGTGGCGGCAGGGCGGCGGCGGCGGTGGCGGGCGCGGCGGCGGTGGCCGTCGATAACGACTGGGAGACTGCTGCACCATGATGAAGCCATCGATCGCCGGCTTGCTGCGTGTCCTGGCGCTGGCCTGCGCGCTGGTGTCACCGCTTGCGATGGCGCAGAAGGCCTATCCGAGCGCGGAGGCCGCAGCCGATGCATTCACCGACGCGCTGCGCAAGGCCGACCGCAAGGCGCTGGGCGCCGTGCTCGGCACCAACTACAAGCAGTTTGTCTCCGTCGGCGGCGTTGAGCGAACCGACATCGAGACCTACCTCGCGGCGTGGGACAAGCAGCACAAGGTCAACGTCGAGGGCGACAGCAAGGCGGTGATCTCGGCTGGCGGCCAGGGCTGGACGATGCCGATCCCGATCGTCAAGCGCAAGGCCGGCTGGCAGTTCGACATGGCCGCCGGGGCCGACGAGATGCGCACGCGGCGCATCGGGCGCAACGAAGCTGGCCACGATGCAGGCCATCCTCGCCTACTACGATGCGCAGCGCGAGTATTCCGCTATCGACCGCAATGGCGACGGCGTGCCCGAGTACGCTCGAAAGTTGGTCAGCACCAAGGGTAAGAAGGACGGCCTGTACTGGGAAGCCCGCTCGGAATGGACGAGAGTCCGCTGGGCCCGCTACTGGCCCAGCAACAGCCCAACGGGCCCGGGCTACTACGGCTACCACTACAAGATCCTCACCGGCCAGGGCAAGGATGCACCCGGTGGCGCCTACGACTACATCATCGGCAAGCGCATGCGCAGCGGCTTCGCAGCCCTCGCCTGGCCGGCGCGTTACGGCGACACCGGCGTCATGAGCTTCATGGTCAGCCACGCCGGCATCGTGTACGAGAAGGATCTGGGCCGAGCACCGACGCGATCGGCGCGTGCGATGACAAGCTTCAATCCAGATCCGAGCTGGACCAAGTCGCAGATCTCCAACTGACGCCTCGCTGGCCCGGCGGCCGCCGGGCCAGATCGGTTCAGTGCGTCCGGCTCCATTGGGGCCGCACCGGATGCCCATGACGCGCCGGCGCCTGTGCCGGGGGCAGTGACAGCGCAAGCTTGCGCCACCGTCTCGATACTCGGCCACCAGCGTGCCGCCGTGCGCGCGCGCGATGCGTCGCGAAATCGGCAGGCCGAGCCCGAGGCCACTGTCCTTGGTAGTGAAGAAGGGCTCGAAGATGCGGTCGAGCTGATTGGCGGAGCACCCAGGCCCGCTGTCGCTGACGACGAGTTGCGCGCTGCCGTCGTAAGCATGGACCGTGGTGATGGTCAGCTCGCGCTGCGGACTCGCCGCGTTGCGCATCGCGTCGCAGGCGTTGGACAGCAGGTTGAGCACCAGCTGCTGCAGCTGCACGCGGTCGCCGTTGACCTGCGGCAGGTCGGGCGCCAGGCTGGTGCGCACGTCGACATCGCGCGTCACGAACTCGCTGTGCAGGAACTCCAGCACGTCGTTCACGACATGGTTCAACTCGGTGGGGACGAACTCCTCGTCGGCCTTTTTCATCAGCAGGCGCAGATGGTGGATCAGCTGCCCGGCCCGCTTGTCGGCCTCGACGATCTCCGCCAGGATGGCGCGGATCTCCGTGACGTTGGGCGGGTCGTGCGCCAGAAAGCGTTGCGCCGCCTGGGCATTGCTCAAGATGGCGGTCAGCGGCTGGTTCAGCTCGTGGGCGAGCGTGCTCGAGAACTCGGTGAGCGAGGCCACCCGCGTCAGATGGGTCAGTTGCATGCGCTGCTCGCGCTCCTGCATTTCGGCCTGCCGCCGTGCCGAGATGTCGCGCATGATGCTGATGGCACTGGGCTCGCCCTGCAGGTCCACCGCCTTGACGCGCACCAGGGCCTGCCGGGTAGCGCCGGCGCGGTCGCGCAGCGTCACCTCCACGTCGCGGTTGCCGGAGGCATCGCGCGCCAGCGCGGCAACGTTCGCTCGATCGGCTATCGTTCAGATGGGTACTCAGCGGCGCGACGGCGCCCGCGAAGATCGTCGCGCCGATAGCCCATCAGAGCGAGCCAATGGTCGTTCGCCTCGATGATGTGCCCGTCGCTGCGCCGGCTGATCGCGATCGCGTCCGGGCTGGATTTGAAAGCCGTGGAAAAGAGCTCCTGCGATGCGCGCAGCTTGCGCTCGGCGGCGCGCCGCTCCTCGATCACCGCGGCCAGCAGCAGCAGCGGCACGCCGATCGTGATCAGGAACAGCTGGATCGGCAGCGCATCGAGCTGGGTGATCGCGTGCAAGAACGGACCCCGACCGTGGCCCGCGCCCCAGATCACAAGAAGGCCACCACCGTGAACGACGCGCTGGTCAGCGGCGGGCCGAAACGCAGCGCGGCCCAGATCAAGAACGGCATCGGCAGGTAGAGCAGCCCCATCGATCCGGCAAAGCTGGCGCCGGTGTCGAAGGCCACGATGCTGACAGTGAACAAGCCCCCGAGCAAGGCGCCGCGCTCCACCATGCGGGCGCGGTTTGCGCGGAGCGCCGGCCCCGGCATCGAGCGCGGACCACGCCATCGCCACCGGCACGAAGATCAGCGTGGCGAGCATGTTGGCCGGCGCCCGCGCCTGCACCAGGCTCCAGTAGTCGCTCTTGCCAAAGCCCACCAGGCGCACGAAGCCGGCGTCGAGGAACGACGACAGCAGGGCTGCCAGCGCCGCCCCGGCGCAGAAAACGATCACGGTGCGCACGCGGCTCAAGCCCGGCGCAGGGCCGGCAAGCCAGCGCACGAACGAGGCGCCGATCAGCGCCTCGGTCACGTTGCTGACGAACCAGCACAACACCATCGAGACCGGCACGCTGCCCTGCAGCTCGGCCAGCAGGTGCGCGGGGAAGGCCGCGGCGACGAACAGCCACCACCAGCGCCTGGGAGCCAGCAGCAGCGCGGCGAACAGCAGCGCGTTGGGGGCCACAGCACCGACAACGGAAACGGCGTGGCCGTGAGCGCCATGCCGACCCGCGCGCCGACGTAGTAGACCGCGCTGACCGTCAGCGCGGCAGCGATCGGTGGCCAGCCGCGAGGCCGTGGGCCCGGCGTGGCGTCGGCCAAGCCGGTGGGGGATGCTTCAGCGAGGTTGCTCATCTACGTTTTCGCGCGCTCATCGGCCGGAGCCGATGACCACGCGGTGCGTCGCGCCAGAGCATGCCGCCTGGGGCATGCCCGGCTGCTTCCCCGTGCACATCATCCTAGGGGGTCTGGTTTTCCTCATTGCGCTTTGGTCCTCTAGCCAACTTCGTCGATCTGCTGTATAGCGACGCCCCCTCCTTGCGCCGGGTCGTAAACCCTAGCGCGCATTTCGTGCCTACACTCCAAAACCTTACCGATTGCGAAGGTAAGTCGTTCAAGGAGCCGGCTTTTGAGTTCGTTGAATCCGAAGTTGCAGAACGAAGGCGCCGCGGAGGTCCCTCGCCCGCCTCCAGCCCAGGTGCTGGTGGTCGACGACGACGCGTCGGTGCGCGCGGCGTTGAGCCGGCTGCTCGGCCTGTGCGGCTACGCGGTGACCACCTTCCAGAGCGCCGAGTCGTTGCTGGAGCAGCACGAGGCGCATGCCTATGGCTGCATCATCCTCGACATGGCAATGCCCGGCCTCAACGGGCTGGGGCTGCAGCAGGCGCTGCAGCAGCGCGGCAGTCAGATGCCGATCATCTTCCTCACCGGCCAGGCGGATGTGCCGATGTGCGCCCAGGCCATGCGACGCGGTGCGTTCGACTTCCTCACCAAGCCGGTGGACGACACGGTGTTGTTCGCCACCGTGGCACGCGCGTTGCAGCGCGACGCCGCGCTACTGAGCGCACGGGCGCAACGCGAGGCCACCGAATCGCGGCTTTGCCACGCTGACCGCGCGCGAGCGTGAGGTACTCAACCACGTGATCGCCGGGCGGCTGAACAAGCAGATCGCCGCCGAATTGGGCACCGCCGAGAAAACCATCAAGGTCCATCGCGCGCGCGGCATGGAGAAGATGCGCGTCCGCTCGGTGGCGGAGCTGGTCCGCATCATGGAGCGCACGGGGCCGGAGTCTCCTCGCGCCACCGGCTGACGCGCTGGTCGGCTTGGCTCGGCTGCAACGCGGCGAGGGTGCGCTATAGGACTTTGGTCCCATTGGACCAAGGTCTCACTGGTCCGAGACAGCCCCAGAGGTTTAGCGTAGACCCCTCATGTCCGGCGCCGCCGCCCTCATCGCAATCGTCGATGACGAGGAGTCGGTTCGCAAGGCGCTCAGCCGCCTGCTCGAGCCGCGGGCTTCAGCGTGGAAACCTATTCCTCGGGCGCCGAATTTCTGCGCGCCGTGGAGATACGGCTGCCGCAGTGCGTGGTGCTCGATTTGCGCATGCCGCACGTCAGCGGCTTCGAGCGTGCAGCGCGCGCTGAAGCAGGCCAACGCGCAGGTGCCGGTGGTCATCATCACCGGCGACGATTCGCCAGAGAGCCGCGCCGACGCGCTGCGCCAGGGCGCCAAGGCTTATCTGCGCAAGCCGGTGGACGACGCCACTTTGATCGATGCGATCCAGAGCGCGATCCGCTCGAGCCAGGTCCAGCGCCCTGGCTGTCATGGCCAGTCGGCTGCACGGTCACGATAAAGATGCGGCGCCCTGAGGGCGACGCGAGCGGCCACATAAGGAGCCCCCGATGAGGCGAGACCAAGGTAAAACGCGATCAGCTGGCCGCCGACTTTCGGCGCGTGATGGACGACATTGATGCGCTGCTCGATGCCGGCGGCACCAAAGTCGAAGGCGAGGTCAAGGCCATCCGCGATCGCCTGCGCAGAAAGGCTTGAAGACACGCGCCTGCGGCTCAGCGACCTGCAGCACGAAGGCATCGAGCGGGCACGCCGCGCTGCCCGCGATACCGACGAGTATGTGCACGAGCATCCGTGGCACGCGGTGGGCGCTGGCGCGGCGCTCGGCCTGCTGGTCGGTGTGTTGATCGCCCGCCGTTAAGCCCGCGTGGCAGCCACGGGCCGCTTCGACTCGTTGCGCCGCCTGGGCGCAGCCGGCGTCGCGCTGGGCCGCATCAAGCTCGAATTGTTGGCGCTCGGCTGGCAGGAGGAGAAAGCCCTCGTCGCGCAGCTGCTGGTGGTGGTCACGCTCGGCTCGCTGCTTGCGGGCTTCGCGCTGCTGGCGCTGGCCATCACGATCACGGTGTCGCTGTGGGACACCGGCTACCGCATGCTCGCGCTGACGATCACCACCGCGCTGCTGGGCGCCGGCGCGCTGGCGTCGATCTGGCGCGTGGCGGCGTTGCTGCGCACGCCGTCGCCGCTGTTCGTCACCACGCGTGAACGAGCTGCGCCGCGACGAGGCTGCGCGTTGCGCGGCGACGGCGACGGCGAGACGCGATGAACGCCGCCCAACGCGGGCAGCGCCGTCACGACCTGCTGCTCGCCTCGGCCCTGTTGCGACGTGAAATCGACGCCAACCTGAGGAAGCCTCGAGCCCGCCGCCGAGCGCGTGTTGCGTTGGGTCGCCATCGGCGCGCGCCTGCGCCGGCACCGCGCGGGGCACGCGGCGCATCGCAGTGCTGCTGGGCGCTGCGGGCGCTCGCCATGGGCGGCACCGCCATCGGCCGTGCCGCGCTGCGCCACCTGGGCTGGCTCAGCAACCTGTGGCTCGCCTGGCAGTTGTGGAAGCAATGGCAGCGCTGATGGCCGAGCGGCGCATCACGGTGCCGAGCACTGGCAGGCGGCTGCTCCTTCCACCAGCCGCCGCCGAGCGCCTGCAGCAGCGCAGCCGAGATCCGCATAGCGATCGGCGATGGCTTGCGTGCGCTCAAGCAGCGTCGCGAGCAGCTTGCGCTGCGCCTCGAGCAGCGCGTAGTGGCTGACGGCGCCGGCTTTGTAGCGCCCGGCCACGATGTCGTGTTGGGTGCGCGCCTGCGCCGCCGCGTCGGCGCGCTGCTGCAGCGTCTTTGCATCGGCCTCGAGCGCGCGCAGCGCATCGGCCACGTTCTGGAATCCCTGCAGCACCACCTCCTGGTAGGCAGCGCCCGCTTGTTCGTAGGCCGCGATGGCGGCGCGGCGCTTGGCCTGCAGCTCGCCACCGCGAAAGATCGGCTGCGTCAATGAGGCCCCAGCAGATGAAGCCGCTGCCGCTGCCGAACAGGTCGCTGCCGTTGGCGGCCAGTGACCCGGCAGTGGCCGACAGCGTGATCTGCGGGTACAGGTTCGCGGTGGCCAGGCCCACCTTGGCACTGGCCTGCTGCAGCAAGGCTTCTGAGGCACGGATGTCGGGCCGTTGACGCGCGAGCTCCGACGGCAAGCTCAGCGGCAGCTCGGTCGGCAGTTGCAGGTCCGCCAGGCGGAACTCAGGCAGGCGCGGCTGCCCGGCGGCTGGCCGGTGTACACGGCCAGGCGATGGCGCACCCTTCGAGCTGACGCTGCAGCTCGGGCAGTGCGGCGCGTGTCTGCGCGAGTTCGAGGCGCTGCGCCACGACATCGGTCTGCGCCGCGGTGCCAGAGTTGCTGCAGTCGTTCGGTGATCTCGAGCTGGCGCGATTGCAGCGCGATGATCTCCTCGCTGCCGACGATCTGCTCGCGCAGCTGCGCCTCGCGGATCGCCGCAGTGACCACGTTGCCGGCCAGCATCAGGCGCGCCGCCTCGACCTCGTAGCGCTGGTAGTCGATCTCGGCTTGCAACGCCTGCAGCTCGCTGCGCGTCGCGCCGAACAGATCGAACGTGTACGAAACGCCCACCGACGCCAGGTAAAGGTTGAACGGCGTGGCGATCGGCAGGTTTTGCACACCGAGCGATTGCGGATTGACGTCGACGCGGTTGGCCGACAACTTGGCGTCGACACGTGGCCAGCGACGTGGCACCGCTGCGCGCGCTCAAGTCTTCCTCGGCCTGGCGCAACCGGGCGCGGGCGCGAGCGAGCGTAGGGCTGCCTTCGAGCGCCTGGCGCACCAGACCATCGAGTGCCGGTGAGCGGAATAGCGTCCACCACAACGCCGGCATGTCCTGGCCCGCAGCGAACTGCTGCGCCTGACCGCCGGGCACGTCGGCCACCGCACTTTGCGGGCGCGATCTGCGCTGCGGTGTATTGCGACGGGGTCGGCAGCTGCGGCGGGCTCACCGGATCGCCGGCGCAGGCCGCGAGCACCGCGACAACGACAGCTCCGAGTGTCCGCTTCATCGTCAGTCCAGCGTCTTGCGGTAGAAGACCACCGCGAACGTCATCACCACGACGGTGAACACCATCATCGGCCAGATGTTGCGGCCACAGATCGAGCCAGTGCGTTGCCCTTGCAGCAGAATGCCGCGCACCAGGCGCATGAAATACGTCGCCGGCAGCACATCGCCGATCGCACTGCGCCCAGCGCGGGCATGCCGCTGGAACGGGAACATGAAGCCCGACAGCAGCATCGTCGGCAGAAAGTAGAAAAACGTGAGCTGCATCGCCTGCAGCTGGTTCTGCGCGATCGAGGACAGCGTGATGCCGCACCGTCAGGTTGGCGGCGATGAACACCAGCGCCACCACGTACAACACGAGCACGCTGCCGACGAACGGCACGCCGAACAGATAACGCGCCGCCAGCAGGATGATGGTCGACTGGATCAGGCCGATGAAGACGTAGGGCACGATCTTGCCGGTCATCACCTCCAGCGGCTGCGCCGGCGTGGCGAGCAGGTTTTCCATCGTGCCGCGCTCGCGCTCGCGCGTCATCGCGAGGCCGGTCATCATGACCATCGTCATCGTCAGGATCACACCCATCAGGCCCGGCACGATGTTGTGCTGCGTGAGCCCTTCCGGGTTGTAGAGCTTGTGCACGCGCACCTCGAACGGCGCGCGCACCGCCGGCCAGCGGGGCAGAGCGCGCCTTTGAGGTCTTTGCGGACCGACCGCGGCGACGAGCTCGCGCACCGACGCGATCGCCGCACCGGCGGCGGCCGGGTCGGTGGCGTCGGCTTCGATCCAGCAGCGGCCGGACGCTCGCCGCGCAGCAGCTGGCGAGTGAAGTCGGCCGGGAAGTTGCACGACGAACTGCACGTCGCTGCGCGCCAGCGCGCGCGCGCTTCCTCTTCGCTGGGCAGCTCGGCGACGAACTCGAAGTAGCCGCTGGTCTTCATCGCCTCGAGATAACTGCGCGTGAACTCACTGTGTTCGCTGATCACCACTGCGGTCGGCAGGTTCTTGGGATCGGTGTTGATCGCGTAGCCGAACAGGATCAACTGGATGATCGGCATGCCGACGACCATGCCGAATGTGATGCGGTCGCGCTTGAGTTGCAGGAACTCCTTGAGCACGATGCCCCACCAGCGGGTCGAGCGAAAATCGCTTCATCGCCGCGCTCCGTAGTTGTCGGGCGAGCGGTTCATCAGGTGGATGAAGACGTCCTCCAGCCCGGTCTCGGCCGGTTCCATGCGGCTCGCGGTGCCCGCCGTCACGCGGTGCAACGTCGCTTCGAGCGCGGCATGATCGCCACCGGTGACGTGCAACGCCGAGCCGAACGCGGCAACCTGCTCGACCCCTGGCTCGCCGTGCAGCTTGGCGGCGATCGCCGACGAGTCGCCGCCGCTCACCGCCCACGTGGCCAGACCCTGGCTGGCGACGATCTCCCGCGCGGTGCCCTGCACCATCAAATTGCCGAACGCGATGTAGGCGAGCTTGTGGCAGCGCTCGGCCTCGTCCATGTAGTGCGTGCTGACGAGGATCGAGATGCCGCGCGCCGCGAGCGCGTGCAGCTCCTCCCAGAACTCGCGGCGCGCGCCTGGGGTCCACGCCCGCCGTGGGCTCGTCGAGCAGCAGCAGCTCGGGCTGGTGCAGCATGCAGGCGGCCAGCGCGAGGCGCTGCTTCCAGCCGCCCGACAGCGCGCCCGCCAGCTGCGTCGCGCGCGCGGTCAGGTTCGAGGCCCTCGATCGCACGGTCCACCGCCTGCTGCCGCGACGGCATCTCGTAGATGCGCGCGATGAAATCGAGGTTCTCGCGAATCGACAGGTCTTCCCAGAACGAGAAGCGCTGCGTCATGTAGCCGACACGGCGCTTGATCTGGTCGCTCTCGGTCCGGATGTCGTAGCCGAGGCAAGTGCCCGAGCCCGAGTCAGGCGTCAGCAGCCCGCACATCATGCGGATCGACGTGGTCTTGCCGCTGCCGTTGGGCCCGAGGAAGCCGAGGATCTCGCCGCGGTTGGCGCGCAACGTCAGGTCCTGTACGACGTGCTTGTCGCCGAAGTGTTTGTTGAGCCCGCGCACGTCGATCGCCGGCGCATCGCCAGCCGGCGCGGTCATGTTGTCCTCCGGACGTTGTCAGTCGCCCACGGCCGGGCCTGCATGCCCGGCCGCCTCGCGAGGCACTCGCCCGTGCGCAGGCTCGGGCGGAGTGTCCACGCTTCGGCGCCGTGCGCCGCTCATCGCAGCGTCACCGCCACCGGCTGCCCGGCGCGCAGCCGCTGTGCGCCGTCGGGCGCGGGCCGCGCTTCGACCATGAACACCAGCTTGTCGCGCGTCTCGTTGCTGTAGATCACCGGTGGCGTGTATTCGGGCTCGCTGGCGATGTAAGCTCACCTGTGCCGCCACGTCGGCACCGCAGCCGTCGCAATGCAGCGAGACGCTGCGGCCGCGGTTTCAGCGCTCCGGCCACCGCCTGCGGCACGAAGAACCGCACCTTCAGGTTTTGCGGCGGCAACAAGCGCACCACACGGGCTGCCCGCGGGCACCCATTCGCCCTCGCGGTACAGGGTGTCGACCACCAGTGCGGCCTGGCTTGCGGACAGGCGTCTTTGGTCGAGCCGCCAGTTCGACTGGCTCGCCACTGCGCGCGCTGCCGCCACCTCGGCATCCTGCGCGCGGATCTGCTCCACGCGCGCCGGCAGCCGCGACACCTCCAGTTGGCCGGCGAGCTCGCGCACCGCGCCTGCTTGATCGCGTGGTTGGCGCGCGAATCGTCGAGTTGCGCGCGTGCAATGCCGCCGATCTCGAACTGCGCCGCGTCGCGCGAGAGCTGCTGGGCGGCCTGCTCCTCGGCGGCCATCGCCTGTGCGAGCTGGGCCCTGGCCACGTCGACCTCCGGCGTGCGCCTGCCCAGGCGCAGATCGGCCAGGTGCGCCTGCGCGGCCTTCAGCTGCTCGTCGGCCTGCTGCTTGGCCGCGGTTTCTTGCTCCGCCTCCAGGTTGAACAACGGCGTTTTCGCTTCGATCGTCTGCCCGCGCTGCACCAGCAGGCGCTCGAGCCAGCCACCCACCGCCGAGGCCACATGGACGTATTCGCCCTCCACATACCCTTGATAGGTCGCCGTCTTGTCGCCCGAACATGCGCTGAGGGCAGCCGCGGCGATCAGCGCAAGCGCGAGGGTAACGCATCAGGGCTGGCATCCTAGGGCAGTTCGGCGCGGCGCGGACGCACCCGGGGTTCGAGCAACGTAGTCGAAACATCCTCTGGTTGCGTTGAACGCAGGGCCCCTACACTGCGCCCTGCGAACGGACGGAAAGGAACGATGGTGCGGCATCCCCTCAAGAATCAATTGGCGCGTACACCCATCGTCGCGGCCTTGCTCGTCGTCCTGTGCATGCCGGCCGCGGCGCAAAACTGGATCGGCCTGCTGAAGAACACGCCGGCCGAGAATTTCACCGAAGAAGACTTGAAGCTGTTTCTCGACGCCTCGCGCAAGGCGTTGAACAGAGACAGCCACGGGCCAGACCGAAAAGTGGCAAAACCCGGTCACCGGCAGCGGTGGTGAGATCAAGGTCATCAAGCTGTTCACCTGGCAGGACCACCCGTGCCGCCAGATCCGGAGTCAACAATTACACGGTCGACCGCAAGGGCAACAACACGCTCAACCTGTGCCAGGTGACCGGCAAGTGGCGGCTGATGAGCCCCTCGGAGCTCAAGCAGCAGTGACGACGCGGTGGCCCTAGCGCCACGCGCTGCCCACTTACAGGTACATGAGCTTGATCGGCCGCCCAGCGCGGCGCCACGTTCCATCGCAGCTCCGGTCTCGATCACCGCCGTGCGCCCAGCGGCGTTCGTGCGGCGCGACGAGGCCGGCGCGCCGGTGATCACGGTGAATGCGATGACGCCATCGATCGCATTCTTGCCGACCGCGCGACAACCCGTATTGGACAAAGGTCCAATACCGCCGGCCATTGCGCTTGCCTACCGTGAGGCTTCGCTCGCAGTCACCAGGGAGTCCGACATGAGCAAAAACTCACCACCGCATTCGGCTGCCCAGTGGCCGACAACCAGAACGTGTTGACGGCCGGCGCACGCGGCCCGCAGTTGCTGCAAGACGTGTGGTTCCTCGAGAAGCTCGCCCACTTCGACCGCGAGGTGATCCCCGAGCGCCGCATGCACGCCAAGGGCTCGTGGCGCCTACGGCACGTTCACGGTCACGCACGACATCACGCGCTACACGCAGCGCGAAGATCTTCTCGCAGGTCGGCAAGAAGACCGATCTGTTCGCCCGCTTCACCACCGTGGCCGGCGAGCGCGGCGCGGCCGACGCCGAGCGCGACATCCGCGGCTTCGCCGTCAAGTTCTACACCGAGGAAGGCAACTGGGACCTGGTCGGCAACAACACGCCGGTGTTCTTCCTGCGCGATCCGCTGAAGTTTCCCGACCTCAACCACGCGGTCAAGCGCGACCCGCGCACCAACCTGCGCAGCGCGAAGAACAACTGGGACTTCTGGACCTCGCTGCCCGAGGCGCTGCACCAGGTCACCATCGTCATGAGCGACCGCGGCATCCCGGCCACCTACCGCCACATGCACGGCTTCGGCAGCCACACCTTCAGCTTCATCAACGCCAAGAACGAGCGCTACTGGGTCAGAGTTCCACTTCAAGTCGCCAGCAGGGCATCGCGAACCTCACCGATGCAGGAAGCCGAGGCGCTGATCGGCCGCGACCGCGAGAGCCACCAGCGCGACCTGCTACGAGGCGCATCGAGAGCAGCGACTTCCCGAAGTGGACGCTGCAAGATCCAGGTCGATGCCCGAGGCGCGACGCCGGCGAAGTCGCCGTATCAACCCCTTCGATCTGACCAAGGTCTGGCCGCACAAGGACTACCCGCTGATCGATGTCGGCGTGATGGAGCTCAACCGCAACCCGGAGAACTTCTTCGCCGAGGTCGAGCAAGCTGCGTTCACTCCGGCCAACGTCGTGCCCGGGCATCGGCTTCTCACCCGACAAGATGCTGCAGGGCGCGGCTGTTCTCCTACGGCGACGCGCAGCGCTATCGGCTCGGCGTCAATCACCACCTGATCCCGGTGAACGCGCCGCGCTGCCCGGTGCACAGCTACCATCGCGACGGCGCGATGCGGGTCGACGGCAACCACGGCGGCACGCTCGAGCTACGGAACCCAACGACGGAAGAGTGGGCAGGAGCAGCCGACGTTCCGCGAGCCGCCGCTCAGCTTGTCGAGGCGCCGCGGCGCACTGGGACCATCGCGAGGACAGCGACTATTTCTCGCAGCCTGGCGCGCTGTTCCGACTGATGACGCCTGCACAACAGCAGTCGCTGTTCGACAACACGGCGCGTTCGATCAGCGGCGTGCCGCGTGAGATCCAGCTGCGCCGCGCGCGCCACTGCACGCTGGCCGACCGGGGCTACGGCTCGGGCATGCGCCAAAGGCGCTGGGCATCCGCACGAGCAGAAGTGGGCTGAGCCCCAACCGTTGAAGGAGTCGAACATGCCGCGCACGCTGGCCCGACAAGTGGTGGGTGCTATTGATCAATGGGTTATGCGCCATTCGCCTTCGGCATCTTGGCGTGCGCGTGGCCCGGCGCGACGCTGCTGGTGCTGATCATGCTGTTTCGGCGTGTTCTGCATCATCGACGGCGTCACTGCGTTGATGGCCGCCAGCGCGCGCGACGGCGACCGCCGCTCGTGGGAGTCAGATGCTGATCATCGGCATCGTCAGCATCGTGGCCGGCGCGGCGGCGCTCGCCTGGCGGGGCTCCAGGCCAGTGGCCACTGCTGTTCGTGATCGCGGTGTGGGCCATCGTGCGCGGTGCTTTCGAGATCGTGGCGGCGGTGCGGTTGCGCAGGTTCATCGACAACGAGTGGATGCTCGGCCTGGCCGGCGATGGTGTCGGTGCTGTTTGGTGTGGCGCTGATCGTTGCGCCCGGGGCTGGCGTGATGGCGCTGATCTGGCTGATCGCCGCTTACGCCATCGTGCACGGCGTGCTGCTGGTCATGCTCGCGTTCAAGCTGCGCGGACGCACGCCGCCAGCGCGCCATATGAGCAAGGCATAGCCCCGTTCTGCCCTCAAGGTCCTCGCTTCGTTTTTGTACCCCGATTGGACAATCGCGGCCCCTCGGCTTGCACGCTGCATCACTGGCGGCATCGCATTTGGCCCTCGGCGGCACGGCGATGGCCACCGAAACAGCCGGCGAGTTCTGGCCCGAACTCCGGGCGTGGTGGCGCCTGGGTCCGACCACGCAGCTGATGTTCAACCCCGCGGCAACGCGCAGCCGCGACAGCGACGAGCGCACCGCGGTCGATTGGAGGCCTGTGCCTGGACTACCGCGTTCCGAATGACCCGCGATCGTACCGCATCGGGCTATGTCTATTCGGTCAGCCACCGGAATCAGGAATTGTCAGAAGGTCCGAGCAGCGCGTCGTGCTCGACTTCAACTACCGCTGGAAGGTCGGCGCCTCCGGCCTGATCGCCGATCGCACGCGACTCGATCTGCGCGACATCGAAGGGCGTCGAGCCAACGCTTGCGCAACCGCGTGCAGTACGAGTTCGAAAGTGAGCTGGGCGACATCGGGTTCGTGCCGTACACGAACTTCGAGATCTACTACGACACGCGCTACCACGCGATCTCGCGCTACCAAGTTCGAGGCAGGCGCCACCTTCGTCTTCTCACCGCAGGTGGACTTCACGCCCTACTGCGGCCGCTCAGATCACCGTCCAGCCGCAGCGGCAGTACGTCAACGCCCTCGGGCTGACGCTTGCACTGCGCTTTAGGCTACGCCTGCACCGCGTTGTAGGGTGCGCGGCGCCTCACCAGTTCGCCCAGAATAGATCGTCGGGCCGCGAAGTTGTAAGTCGACCTGGCCATTGAAGTCGGATTTGCTGACCCCGACCTTGTAGTTGACGTAGCGATAGCCGAGGCCGGTGACCCAGTTCTTGGCGAACCGCCAATCGAATGCTCCCAGCCAGTTGACCAGCGAGCCGTCGTAGTCGCCGTAGGTTCAGGCTCAGCCAATCGACGCGGCCGCCGGAATGCAGATTGCGGGTTGAACACGTAGGTGCCATGCAGACCGATGGTTGGCAGCGGCACGGTGGCGCGATGTTGTGGTTCTCTCTCGGAACCCGAACCCCGTTGCAGCGCCCGTGCCTTGACCCGAGAGCTGCGTCTTGGAAGTCGGTGGTATGAAAACCGAATCGAAACCCAACTCGGCTTCGGTCGTTCTGATGAACGAGTAGCCGCCAGTCAAGCGGTAGATGGTCGAATCGAACTTGCTTTTTCGAGGGTCGCCCCAATCGGAAACGATGGTGTCACCCCAGTCGATCTGTCGACCGATCGTTTTTGTGCCGTTGCGGTTGAGGCGTAGTGGTACTCGAACTGAATCCGCCAGCGCTCGCCCAGGCGCGTGCCCAGCGTGAAGTAGGGCGTGCCCTTGCGATCAGCCAGGTCGAGATCCTGCTCGAAGTTGACCGTTACGCCGCGGCTCCCGTTGTTGGAATCCAGCCGAGCGGTGGAGCCGATGGTCGGGTAAAGTACTCCAGCCCCACCCAGCTTTCGTCCGTCGGCCACTCCGCCAGCGCGCCCGTCGATGCACAGGCCAGCACCGCCGCAGCGGCCACGGGGCGCAATTGAATGCGTTGTAGTTTCATATCCGCAGCTCCAAGATAGCGCGGGCCTGAGGGCCCGTTCGGTTGCTCATCATCGTCCCTGTTCCCGCGGCAGAGCATATCCCAACGACACACGCCCGCAATTTGGCGACGCTCAGTTCTTCTGCGGCGGGAAGATCTCCTTCCAGTCGCGTCTCATGCTCACAACATTCCAGCCCTTGGCCACTGCCTCGTCCCACAACTTGTCGAGGCGGCCGACCTTCGAGTCACGATCGTAGGCGTACTCGCGCACGGCGTCATCGTGGTGAACGATCAGCGCCAAGCGCGCGCCGCCACCGGCCATCGTGTACTGCAGCATCTGCAAGTCGCCATCGGAGTTGCCGAACGCGAGGATCGGGCGCTGGCCGATGTTGCTGGTAGATGCCCACGGGTTTACCGGGCCGTCGTCGATGAAGTCTATCTTGGATTCCGCATCAGCGCGCGGCCGCCTGCGCCGGGTATTGCATGGCGGTCTGCGTGCCGACCACCTGATTCGGCGGGACGCCATAGACGCGATCGCTCCACGGCCGCATGAACTCCACCGAGCCGCCGACGACGATGAAGGTCTTGAAGCCCTTGCTGCGCAGGTAACTCAGCAACTCGAGCTGAGGCTGGTACACCAGCTCGGTGTACGGGCGATTGAACTTGGGGTCGCGCGTGCGGCCGAGCCAATCGCGCGCCGGCGGCATCGTAGGCCTCGGCGCTGATGCCGCCTTGGGCGGACAGCAGAAACTCCAGCAGTTCGCGTTCGCTCATCGCCGCCAACGCCTGGCGGTCGTTGGCTGCAAGCGCCTTGAACACCGCGTTGTCGCGCCACTCTGGGTGGCTGGCCGCGTTGGCCTTCACCCGGTCGAACATGAACACCAGTCTGCGTGTACATCGGCTGCTCGATCCACAGCGTGCCGTCGTTGTCGAACACCGCAATCCGCTCGGCCGGGGCCACGAGAGTGGAAGCGCCCTCTCGGGTAACGTCGCCGACGAACTTCAGGATCGCCTGCTTGTTGGCGCCGTCGTTCCACGACGGCAGCGGGTCAGCGCCGCCGCCGCCGCCAGTGGCGCAGCCGGCAGGTGCCAGCGCTGCCAAGCCCGCCACCACCCAGCGCCGCCGCCACCACGAAACGCAGCCGGGGTCGTTGCCATGGACATCCTTGCCTCCAGGAGTTCGAAAGGAGTCGAATGGTCGCCCGGCGAGCGCCGGGCCGATCATTGCCCTTTGGGGCCGGTCGCGCGGTTGACGCTGCGAGGCCCGATCCCCACTCACTGCCTCGCGGCGGCCATACAAATTGACCCGGGGTCCTATAGCATCGCCACGCCAGCCTCCGTGCGAACCGATGCGCCAGTCGGCGCTCCGACAGAAGTTGCCTTCCTCTGCTGTACCGGCACCGGCACTGGCCCCACTGTGCAGAAATCAATGGGCAGGGTTGACCCGTGGCCTCGACGGTCGCTCAAACGATGGCTGTCCGTGGACGCGGTCTTCTGTTTGGACGCGGTGGGCAGCCTCGGCGGGCATCGTGCTGGCGCCGATTCTTGGAGCACCGTGCGTGGCGGTGGCCGCCGAGCCGTGGCGCATCGTGATCCTCGAAGGGCGCGATCCCGCACAACCGTCCCGCGGTGGCAGTCGGCCGCCGAAGGTTTCGCCGCGCACCGATGCGGGCCGCTGCTCCGAACGGTGTCGGGAGGTTCTACCACCGGCCCCATCGATTCGGGTTCGCTTCCAGGGCACCGACCTGATGCCAGAATACCTGGCGCTTCTCACCAGAAGTACAGCCAACGCGCTGTGGATCTGGGTGGTGGTGCGGTCCGATTTCCAGGTCTCGAGTTCGCCGAGCGTTGATCACCAGCAACTGTGGCCCGACAAGCCGGTGCTTCCTGCACTAACATGGAGGAGCAACGACGCCGCGCCAGCGCGGCGTGCCGAGCCGAGTTCGCCTTGCTGCCGTTGCACGTCGATATCGACGGCACGCTGGCCATCGCCGAAGCGCTGCAGCCCACTGCGCCAGCGCCTGAGTCGTCGTGCAGGGGAACCGGCGCGTTCGATCAGCGTTGGGCCCAGCGCACGGCACTGGCGGCGCGCCAGCGCTCCACCGACATTGGCTGCCGGAGGTCTGGAGCGGCGTGCCGGTGTCAGGCTGAGAGATCCGCGCCATGGCCAGCTCTCGACCCTGAACACCGCGGTCTTCTACCCGGTGATGTACCGCGACCGCGATGGCAACAGCTACTTCCCCTACGAAGTGGTTCCACCGATGGTCGAGGTCTTGCGCGTGCCGATCTACGGGTGGTATCCGACGTACATTGATGCCGGCGCGACCGCGGGATCGGTCGCTGAGCTACACCGCGCACGCCCGGCGCTCGGCGGAACTGGCCATCAGTTTGTTGCGCGGCGAGCGGGCGCCCGCTGCCGGCGCACACGCTGCCGGTACCCGCCTCAGCTGTGTGGCCAGCGTGGGCCGCATCGTCGCCCTCCGGACTCGACGTGCGCGCGCTGCCCACCGGCTGCGAACTCGTGCCAGCAGCCGCGGTCGGTCGACTCGGCGCAGTACCGCCGCGGTGAGCTGATCGCCGCGCTTGCCGTGCTGGCGCTGCAGGCGCTGACGATCGCCGGGCTGCTGTTGCAGCGCCATCGGCGCCAGCTGGCCGAAGATGAGGCGTCGCGACGCAGACTCGAACTGGCCGCGCGCGACGCGGGTGGCCGCGATTGGGCGGGTTGAGCGCGTCGATCGCGCACGAGAGTCAGCGCAGCCGTTGACCGTGATCCTCGCCAACACCTGCGAGGCCGCTGGGCTGGAGTCGGCACAGCGACACGCTCGACGCCGACGAGCTGAGAGAAATCTTGAGCGACGATGCGGCGCGACGCGCAGCGTGCCAGCCAGGTGGTGCAGCGCCTGCCTGCGCTGATCGAGAAGCGCCAGATCGAGCTGGCGCCGCTGGTTCCTGGACAATCGCGCTGGACGAGGCCGTCTCATTGCTCGTGCCAGAGGCGCGGCGGCGTGGCGTCACGATCGAACGCCGTTTCAACGGCGCTGCGGTACCTGGTGGGCGACCGCATCCAGTTGCAGCAAGTGCTGCTCAACCTGGTGATCAACGCGATGGACGCGATGCGCGACGTGCCGCCGATTCGGTGCGTGGTGACGGTCTCGACGCAGCCGATGGACGATGGGTTGGCGCTCGAAGTCGCCGATCGCGGCCATGGCCTGTCCAGCGAGACCCAGGAGCGCATGTTCGAATCGTTTTTCACCACGAAGCCGCATGGGGTGGGCCTCGGCCTGTCGATCGTGCGCACCGTGGTGCGCGCGCATGGCGGCCGCGTGTCGGCCGCGGCGCGCGAGGGCGGAGGCAGCGTGTTCACGGTCTGGCTGCCACAGGCAGGCGCGAGCGCATAGAGATCAGCGGATGCGAGCAGGATTCGGCTGATGGCGCGCCTCATGGCACCAGGGTCCCATTCCGCGAGGCCGCATCCTGCGCGGAGAATCGCACCATGAGTCGCATCATTACAGCCAAACCCCCAGCAAGCCGGCGCTCGGCGGCGACATGGTGTGGATCCCTGCGGGCGCGTTCATGATGGGATCCGACCGTCACTATCCCGAAGAAGCGCCCGCGCACAAAGTGCACGTCGCTGGTTTCTGGATCGACCGCACGCCGGTCACCAACCGCGAGTTCCGCCGCTTCGTCGAGGCCACCGGCCACGTGACCTTCGCCGAGATCGCGCCGGATGCCAAGGACTACCCCGGTGCGTTGCCGCACATGCTGCAGGCCGGCTCGCTGGTGTTCACGCCGCCGGGGCATCCGGTGGATCTGAAGAACTTCGCCAACTGGTGGCAGTTCAAGTTCGGCGCCAACTGGCGGCGGCCGTACGGGCCGCGCTCATCGATCGCCGGGCTCGATGACCACCCGGTGGTGCACGTAGCATTCAGCGACGTGCAAGCCTATGCCGCGTGGGCCGGCACGGAGCTGCCCACCGAGGCCGAATGGGAGTACGCATCGCGCGGCGGGCTCGACGGTGCCGAATACGCCTGGGGCGACGAGTTCACGCCCGTCGACAAGCACATGGCCAACACCTGGCAAGGCGCCTTCCCCAACGAGAACCTGAAGGCCGACGGCTACGAGCGCACGTCGCCGGTGCGCGCGTTCCCGCCCAACGGCTACGGCGTGTACGACATGATCGGCAACACCTGGGAGTGGACGATCGACTGGTTCTCGGCCCAGCACGAGGTCGACCCCGCGCACCCATGCTGCGCGGCGCGCGACCCGCGCGGTGGCCGCGAAGACGCGAGCTACGACCCGTGCCAGCCGCAGATCAAGATTCCGCGCAAGGTGCTCAAGGGCGGCTCGCACCTGTGCGCGCCCAACTACTGCCGGCGCTACCGGCCCGGCTGCGCGCCACGCGCAGCCGATCGACACGTCGACCAGCCACGTGGGATTCCGCTGCGTGCGGCGCGATGCCGGCCCGGCCACTTGACGGCGGGGCACGATGCACAGAGTGGCTGGCCATCGTCAGTGAATACGCGATCCTGCTGATCGACGCGATCGCACTCGTGGTCATCGTGTTCGGCACGTTGCAGGCGGCAGTGGCCGTGGCCAGAGGGATGTTTGCGCCATACGACGGCCCACAGCGCCGCGCGATCTGGCTCAACTACGCGCGCTGGCTGATCGCCGGCCTGACGTTCCAGCTCGCCGCCGACATCATCGAGACGGCGATCACCACCGAGTGGGAAGCGATCGCGCGCGTGGCCGCGATCGCGGTGATCCGCACGTTCCTCAACTACTTTCTGAGCGCGACCTGTCCGACATGCGAGGGGTGCAGGCCGAGTCGAAAACACGACGCGCGCCGCGAGCCGTCCGGCTGAAGCCGCCGCGGGTCACAGCAGCCACTCGATCGGCATCACCGATAAAAACCGGATCCACGCGCGCCGCATCACGCCCGTCTCGGGCGACGATCGGTAGATCACCGGGCCCGCTGCGGTTTGCTCGACCCACTCGACACTCGCCGTCGGCTGCCAGGCGCACCTCGTACTGGTCGCGCGGGAACTCGTTCGCAAAGAGATCCGACAGGTGCGACGCCAGCGCGCGCGCTGTCGAGCACGACGCCCATCTCGGTGTTGAGCCGCGCCGAACGCGGATCGAGGTTGAACGAGCCGATGAAGATGCGCTGTCGATCGGCCGCGAAGGTCTTGGCATGCAGCCCCGAGTCGGAGCTGCTGCCGATGCCGCGGCGCTTTTGTCGGCGACCTCGCTGCCCTCCACCGCCGCGCTGCGCTTGAATTCGAACAAGCGCAGGTTGCCGCCCGCGCAGCAGCGCCTCGCGATACTTGGAATAACCCGCGTAGACCGGGCCGCACGTCGGTGGCCGACGAGCGAGTTGGTCAGCACGCGCACCTGCACGCCGCGGTCGGCCATTGCGCGAAACGCGCGCGTGCCGTCTTCGGTGGGCACGAAGTACGGCGACACCACGTCGAGTTCGCTCATCGGCTTGCCCAACGCCGCCTCGAGGCGCGGCAGCATGTGCAGATCGGTGCGCTCCGGCGGATGCAGCACCTTGGTCGGATCGTCGAATATCAGGTGGGCCGGCACCCACTGACCGACAGCGTGCCGGTGAGCAAGCTGGTGCATCAGCGGCGTGGCGCGCACCGCGTCGACGTAGACTGCCGGCGCGCGGCTCCTGCTGCAGATCGGCCCAACGCGCCAGCACCTGTGCCTGCGCGCTCAGGGTCGAGGGGCTCGACGATGCTCGATCGCCGGATACGCCGATGCGCTGTTCCAGTAGGCATCGAACTGCGTCGACACCTCGTGCACCACCGCGCCCGCCGGCCATCACGTCGAGGTCGGCGAACTCCATCTCGTCGGCGGCGCCGAAGTACTCGTCGCCGATGTTGCGACCGCCGACGATCGTCACCTGGTTGTCGGCCGTGAACGACTTGTTGTGCATGCGCCGGTTCAAGCGCGAGAAATCCGGACGCGTAGCCCGCCAGGCGATCGTGCGATTGGCAAAGGGTTGAACAGCCTCACCTCGATGTTGGCGTGCGCATCGAGCAGCGCGAGCGCGACGTCCATGCCCTTGGTGTTGTTGTCATCGATCAGCAGCCGCACGCGCACGCCGCGCTCGGCCGCCGCCAGCATCGCCTGCATCAACATCGAGCCGGTCGATGTCGTCGTGCCAGATGTAGTACTGCGCATCGATGCTGCGCTCGGCGACGGCGGCCAGCGCCATCCGCGCCGCAAACGCCTCGCGGCCACCGGGCAGGGCATGGACGGCCTGTCTTGCCGGGGTTGGCGGCCACGGCGGGAGCCAGCGTGCGCGCCAGTCGCGTGTCGGCGGTGTCGGTCAACACACTGCTGGGCTTGCGTTCGACGTTGGCGGGCAGGCTGGCGCAGCCGGCGATCATGACGAGCACCCCGCAAGCGAGGGCACGCATCAGACCGGTGAACATCGACGCGCGGGTTAGGGTTTGGCCTCCGACACTGTCGTGCGCTCGCCGAAGCTGCCGCCGAGCGACAGGTGCAGCGCCACCCGCTGGCTGAGCTGCTCGCCGCGCACGCGCAGCAGGTTCACGCGCGTGGCGTACAGGCTGATCTGCTGCCTGCTCGACGCTGCGCAGGTCTTGCTTGCCGACGCGATACGAGGTCTGCGCGAGGTCGAGTGGCGCGCTGCTGGTCGGCGGTGATTGCCTTGAGCAGCAGCTCGCGCTCGGCCAGCATGCGGCTCACCGCGAGCGACTCTTCGACGTCGCCGATCGCGCGCAGCGCGAGCTCGGCGTATTGCGCCACCGCTTCGCGCTGCTGCGCCGACATCAACTCCACCTGCGCGTCGCAGGCCACCGCCGGTGTACACCGGCGCCAGCGAACTTCGCGCCGACGCCGGCCGACGGATTGTTGTAGTCCTGCTTCAGCTCCACGATGTCGCTGGCGATGTAGCCGACGTTGCCGGTGAGCGCTGATGCTCGGCAGTTGCGCGGCCTTCGCTTGGCCGACGCGGTTGAACGCGGCCGCCACGCGCCGCTCGGCCGCCACCATATCGGGGCGGCGCTCGAGCATCTGCAGCGGCAAGCCCGGCTGGCACCGGTCCGGGCAGCGGCGGCAGATCGGGGCGCGCACGCAACTCGGTGGCCGGGTAGCGGCCGAGCAGCAGCTCGAGCGCGCGCACCGCCGACTGGTGCGCATAACGCGCCTGCACCAGCGAATCGCGCGCGCGCCAGGTTGGCGGCGGCGATCGCTGCGCGTCCTGCTCGTTGCCGGCGCCGATGCGAAAGCGATCGCCGGCCAGGCGCACCAGAATCTCGGACGAGCCCACCATGTCGGCGGCCAGTTGCTGCTCGCCCAAGGTCTGCGCGGCGATGAACCAGGCCTTCGCGGTGGTGGCGGCGATCGACTGGCGAGCGAACTCGCGATCGGCCTGCACGGCGGTCAGGCTGGCCGCTGCGGCTGCCTCGCCCGTAACGCAGCCGGCCCCACAGGTCGAGCTCCCACGACACCAGGCCGATGATGCCGGTGAGCGCCGAGCTGGCGTCGGTGACCTTGATGCCGCCGGTGCCCGGCGATGCTCATCTGCGGCCGGCGCGCCGCCTCGGCGATGCGCAGCTGCTCGGTGGCCTGCTCGACCTTGGTGGCGGCGACGCGCAGGTCGGGGTTGCGCTCCACCGCTTCGGCCACCAGCGCGTCGAGCTGCGCGTCGTTGAAGGTCGCGAGCCAGTTGTCCTGCACCGTGCCCGGCACCGGCTCGGCCGGCGCGCCAGGGCGTGGTCGACATCGGTGTTGCCGAGCGCCTGCGCGCGCGTCTCTTCAGGCTGGGGCGGCGACTGCAACGCGCAGCCGGCTGGCGACGCAGCGCGGCCGCGGCGATCGCCGACAGGCCTGGCCGCTTCGACGATGTGCAGCGCGCATTTCAGTGCAGCTTCAGGATCAGCCAGTCGAGCTTGGCCGACACGCGCATGAACACCTTGCGCAGGATGTGGACCATCTCGGCGTAGTCGGTGTAGATCGCGCCGAAGCCGCGTGCGCCCGGCCGCGATGAACAGATCCTTGTCGTCGGGAAACAGGCGCACCGCGAGCTGCCCGGGCGGCATCGGCCCGATGTTGGGCAGGTTGCCGCCCACGGGCACCTGGCCGCCGGCGGTGGCCCACACCACCGAGTCGACCTTGCACTTGATGATGCGCCCCGGGTACATCTGAAGTGCGATCTCCGGCCTCCTGGCCGGGCTTGCACCTCGCGCACCTCGTTCTGCTGGTACAGCGCGATCACCCACTGCCCGTTCTCGACGAAGGTCATCACCGGCGCCATCGGCAGCGCCGCGCGCCACCTGGCCGGGACGCAGCTGCAGGTTGACCACGGTGCCGTCGGCCGGCGCGTAGACGGTGGTCTGGTCGAGCTCCCACTGCGCGTCGGCCAGTTGCGCCTCGGCCGCCGGCGATCTCGGCCTTGGTGCCCGCCACCTCGTCCTGGTCGCCTTCCTTGGTTCGCGCCTGCGTCTTGACGCGCGCCTGCGCTTCGCTGGCGATGAGCGCGGCGAGGTCGTCGGTCAGCCCGGCCACCTCGGCCTGCGCCTGCTCGAGCTCGAAGCGCGGACCGGCGCCAGCTGGACGACAGCTCGCCGTACTGCTTGACGCGCAGCTGCGCCGAGTTGCGAGCTTGCACGATTCAGAGCGCTCTTCTTGCTGGTGATCTCCTTCAGCTGCTCTTCATAGGTGCGCTGGTTGGCGCTTGCGAGCCGATCAGCTTGGCGCGCAACTGCTCGACGTTGGCCTGCGCGGCCTTGACCTTGAGCTGGAACGGCACCGGGTCGATGCGAAACAGCACGTCGCCCTTCTTGACCGGGCCGGTTGGGCTCCACCGGCACTTCGATCACGCGCCCGGTGACGCGCGGCACGATCTGCACCGAGTAGTTGATCACCCGCACGTCGTGCGCTCGACGGCGCGCCGATGTTGAGCATCAGGACGAGGATCGTCAGCGCGATGATCGGAATGGTGACGACGATGACCTGCGACGTGATGTTCCACGGCAGCCACTTGAACTTGATGAAGATCAGCCAGACGAAGAACGCGTAGATCAGCAGCAGGATGATGTCCATGCATCAGGCTCCTGCTTGGCTGCTCTCGCAGCGGCGAGGCACCTCGGCCTCGGTGGTCAGCACCGGCATCGTGCCATCGGGCTCTTGCCGACACCCGGGGCGGCCCATGCGAATCGTCGACATCGGTGCCGTAGGCCATCTTGTGCAGCACGGGCTTGCTGTAGGCCCACAGCCACGCGATCGGCCACAGCATGCCGCCGAACACCAGCGACAGCAGGCACAGGACCTGGATCGCCTTGGCCTGCGGATGGCGCTTCTGCTCGGCGACCTTCTCCGGGCAGGATGTGCACCAGCCAGAACACCGCGATGCCGACCACCGGCACGATGCACCAGCACGCCCCAAGAGATGTAGTCGGCGATCATGTCGAGCGTCTCGCCGTGGAACATCGACGCCCGCGCTGCTGCCGGCAGCAGCCACAGCGCCAGCGCAGCGATCGTGCCGGCCCCGCTCGCTCGAGCGCGCAGCCGCGCCTTGCGGGCAGCGCGTCGTTCGCACCGGGGATGTTGTCGATTCACGCCGCTTCCTCTCCAACGCCTAAGGGTGCGTCGCGCACCGGAGGGGCATCGTATCAAACGAGGTGCGCCCGGGCATGGGACCTTGGTGCCATTACATTCGGCCGCTTCACCCTGACCACGGCCCCTGGACAGCACCTCGACCGCCTTCGCGCCCCACGCGGCCGGCACCTGCAGGCGTAGCCGCCAGTGCATACTCGGCGCGACAACGAAACCTGCCGCTTCACGCGACCACCGACTCCTCGTGAATCAATCTCCATCGGGTGCGCAAGCGACTCTCGGCCGCGTCCGGCACGTTGCGCCTGGACATCCTGGCCGGCGTCACCGCAGCGGCAGTCGTGCCGCCCAAGGCCATGGCCTACGCGACGGTGGCCGGCCTGCCGGTTGCGGTGGGCCTGTATACCGCGTTCGTCCCGATGGCGGTGTACGCGCTTGCTCGGCGCTCGCGCGTGCTCAGCGTCAGCTCCACCACCACGTTAGCGATCCTCGCCGGCACCGCAGCTCGGCCTGGCGGTGCCCGACGGCGATCCGGCGCAGCTCGTCACGGCGACGGCGACGCTGACCTTGCTGGTCGGCGCGATGTTGCTGCTGGCGCGCCTGCTGCGGCTGGGCTTCGTCGCCAACTTCATTTCGGCGCCGGTGCTTGACCGGCTTCAAGGCCGGCATCGGCCTGGTGATCGTGCTCGACCAGGTGCCCAAGCTGCTCGGCATCCACATCACGAAGCAGGGCTTCTTCGCCGACCCGTCAGCCGTCGTGCAGCACATCCCCGAGGCCTCGTTGCATCACGGTGGCGGTGGGCGGCGCGGTCGTTGCTCGGTGCTCATCGGCGATGGAGCGGCTGTGGCCGCACTCGCCGGCACCGCTGGTTGCGGTGGCCGGTGGCATTGCCGCGTCGTGGTTCTTCGATCTGGAAAGCGCTGGGCGTGTCGACCGTCGGGCTGATTCCGCAAGGCCTGCCGTCGCTGACGCTGCCCGACCTCGCGCTGGTCGCAGCAGCTGCGCACCGGGTGCGCTCGGCATCGCGCTGATGAGCTTCACCGAGACGATCGCCGCCGGGCGCGCCTTCGCCGCGCCGTCGGATCCTCCGATCGACGCCAATCGCGGAACTGGTCGCCACGGGCGCGGCGAATCTGGCGGGAGCCCTGTTCGGCGCGATGCCGGCTGGCGGCGGCACGTCGCAGACGGCGGTCGTGCAAGCCGCCGGCGGTCGGCTCGCAGAAAGCCTCGCTGAGTCACGGCGGGCACGGCGCTGGCCACCATGCTGTTGCTGGCGCCGCTGCTCGGCCTGCTGCCCAACGCCGACGCTGGCAGCCATCGTCATCGTCTACTCGGTCGGTCTGATCAAACCCGCGGAGTTCCGTGGCCATCCGCAGCGATGCGCACGATGGAATTCCGCTGGGCCCGTGGTCGCCTGCATCGGCGTGCTGCGTGTTCGGCACGCTGCAAGGCATCGTGGTGGCGATCATCCTGTCGTTGATCGGCCTGACCAGCCAGATCGCGCGTACCGCGCGTGTCACAGTCATCGGCCGCAAGCGTGGCGGCCGACGTGCTGCGACCGCTGTCGCCCGAGCATCGGCGACCGACGAAACCTTCGAAGGCTTGCTGATCCTGCGCCCGGAAGGGCGGCTGTTCTTCGCCAACGCGCAGAACGTCGCCCAGCAGATCGTCGGCGCTGATCGAGAAGCACCAGCCGCGTGTGGTCGCGCTCGATCTGAGCCGCGTGTCTGACATCGAATACTCGGCGCTGCAGGCCCTGATGGAGGGCGAGAAGCGCGCCACCGCGCGCGGCACGGTCGTCTGGCTGGCGGCCCTGAACCCCGCCGTCCTCGAGGTCGTGCGCCGTACAGAGCTGGGCAAGCAACTCGGCAACGAACGCCTGCTGTTCAACCGCGCGCGCGGCAATCGCCCGCTATCAGGCGCTGCAGGCAAAGCCGGGCGCAGGGGATGCGGCCAACCCCTAAGGGTTGCCGAGCTTCAACCGGCAGATGCGCAGCCGACCGATCGCGGCTCTAGTGAACCGCGGCATCAGAAGCGTTGCACGATGAATTTGAGCGGATAGTCCGGCTCGACGTAGCCGCCCGCCTTCTGGCGCTTTGGGCAGCGCCAGCTTCTCGCGCGGCACATCCTTGTAGGGCACCCGCTTCAGAATGTCGCTGATGATGTTCAGGCGCACGTTCCTCTTGCGGTTCGACGGCGCGACGAGCCACGGCGCGAAATCGGTGTCGGTGGCCGCGAACATGCGCGTCACGCGCCCGCGAGTAGTCGTACCAGCGGCTGTACGACTTCAGGTCCATCGGCGACAGCTTCCAGATCTTGCGCCCATCCTCGAAGCGAGATTTCAGGCGTCGCGTCTGCTCGTCGGGGCTGACCTCGAGCCAGTACTTGAGCAGGATGACGCCCGACTGCGACGATGGCCCGTTCCACCCAGGGAACGACATTCAGGAAGCCCTCGGCCTGCTCGTCGGTGCAAAAGCCCATGACCGCGCTCGACGCCGGCGCGGTTGTACCAGCTGCGATCGAAGATCACCACCTCGCCGGCCGCCGGCAGGTGCGGCAGGTAGCGCTGCACGTACATCTGGCTCTTCTCGCGCTCGGTCGGCGCCGGCAGCGCGACGACGCGAAAGACGCGCGGACTGACGCGCTCGGTGATCGGCCTTGATCGTGCCGCCCTTTGCCGGCGCCGTCGCGCCCTTCGAAGACGATGCAGACCTTCAGTCCCGTTGTGCACCACCCACTGCTGCATCTTCACCAGCTCGACGTGCAGCTTCTTGAGCTCCTTGGCGTAGTCCTTGGCCGACATTTCGGTATCGGGGTCGGTGCGTTTTGGAGCAGTTCCAACGACTGCGGTGCCCTTGCGGGCTTTTGCGCTTCGTGCCTTGGGCGTGTCCTTGCTCTTCGGGTGGGTGCTCGTGAATGGGATCCTGTGAGTGGTGATGGTGGGCTCGGCGTGCAACGTCGGGCGTTGGGTGCAGCGTACAGGGAGGCCCGCGCGCTGCAATGCGGCTGATCAGAAGTGACCCGGGTCGACCATTGCAGCCGGTAGTCGGTGGCCGAGGACCCGTCCTTGGCTTCGTGCTTGCCCCAGATGTACTCGGCGCCCGTCATCACGTTCTTCGACGAGCGTGTAGAGCACGTTGATCGAGCCGTAGCTGCCGCGCTTGAACGCGTTGCACGAGCTGGCCGTCGGTGTTGGTCTGCTTGTGCTGGCTGAAGCCGAACGCGCTGCTCCACTTGTCGGACCAGGCGTGGTTGTAGTAGGCGAGGCAGCCGAGCGACTTGACCGTCTCGGCTTGCAGGCTGGCGTTCGGCGCGAGGTCGACTGCCGCCATCGTTCATGTAGCTGGCGATCGCCGTGGCCAGCCCACCAGCTGCCAGTTGAGCTGGTCCTTGCCGAACAGCTTCCAGGTGCCGCTCAGGTTCAGGCCGTAGCCGGTCTTCTGGCTCGGAGGGCTCGCCGTCGGCGCTGGCGGTGTTCGTGAAGCCCACTTGGCGCAGGATGCCGGCGGCGCGCACGTGGCCCCAGTCGGCGTCTCGAGCTTGAACGACACCGCCAGCATCGGGCAGCGGTTCCTGCTGGCGATGCCGGCCCCGAGGGCCGGGTCGACGTCGGTGATCTTGCCGGTGTCGATCACCGAGTTGGGCGCCTCGAGCGACAACGCCAGCGTCATGCCGTCGCGACTGATCGGCGTGATGCGGAACTGCGGGTTGCGCACGAACACCATGCCGGACGGACCCCAGTAGTCGATGGTGTTGGGGAAGACCGCTGATGTCCATGAAGCTTGGAATCGGTCTGGCCGACGCCGTACATGCCCATCTCGGCCCACGCGCGCAGCCAGTGGATGTTGGTGCCGCCGTCGCTGCCGAACAGGTCGAACGCGAGGTCGGTCTTGACCAGGCCGTAGGCTGGTCGGGATGAACGCCGCGCACCCCCAGGCTCGACTGGCGGATGCTGAACGATGAATGCGCCGTCCTTCCCGCAGCCCGGGCTGCCCGGGCAGGAGATCGGAATCTGCGACGGCCGCACGGTGGCCGATCCACTGCGGATTCATCCTCTTTGAAGTCGTAGATCGCGTCGGCCATCACCTGGCCGTAGACCTCGGCACGCGCCTGGCCAGCATCCTGCGCGCCCTCCTCGCGCGCTCGCGCCCGGTGCCACCACCGGCGCAGGCTGCGGCGCCGCCCGGCGGCAGCCGCCGCAGCGCGCCGCCGCTGCAGGCGCCTTGGCGTTTCTGCTGCTCGAGCGCCTTCACGCGCGCCTGCAGGTCTTGGATCGTCCTCATGGCCTGATCGAGCGCGGCCTTGAGTTCCCGCGTCGTCGATCGGCTTGGGCGCCGCCGCACAGAGCCAACGCGGCCGCAGCAACCATCGTAGCCTTCATGCGCTGTCTCCTTTGCAACGATCCGCTCGAAAAGCGAACGCGTCGCGCTGGCGCTCATCCGGACCACTCAGCGAAAAAGGCGCAACCAGAGCCTGGTTGCAATTTCGTCGACGAAGTAAATAGGCCTTTGGCCCAATGCTCTCTGAGCGCCGTAGTAGGGTGTCGTCAGGCGGGCCGGCCCAGCGTTAGGGTGCATGCCATGGAGATTTCACGAAAACGATTCATCGAATCACTGGCCTCGCACCGTGCGCTGCTGCTGGTTCAGGCTGCGGCGGCGACGACGAACGAGCCGGCGCCGCCCAGCGCATGCGGCGTCACGATCACCAACAACCACGGCCACGTGCTATCGATTGCAAGCGCCGACCTGATCTCGACAGTCGCCAAGACCTATGCGACATTCAAGCGCACCGCGGACCACACCCACAACGTGACGCTCAGCCCGACGCAACTGGCGCAATTGAAAGCTGGCGGAAGCGTCTCGGTGACGTCGACGCAGACCAATCAGCACAGCCACCCGATCACCATCAGTGCCTGCACGGTGTGAGCGGCCTCGCAACGCAGCTGCGTCGCCGCCAATGGGGCGGCGTGCCTTGCGCGCCCAATCCAGCTCGTCAACCCGAGCCGGCCATCGCCTCACCTTATCTTGGCCAGTGCATCGTCGACGGTGAAGGTGTTCGGCTTCTGCACCGGCGGAAACCCTTGAAGGTTGCGGCAAACATCGCAGCCCCCGTCTGCGCCGCATAGATGAAGTAGGCGTTGTAGAATGAAGTAGTCCGTAGTACGTGTTCGACGTCACGTCGGCGAACTCGTACGGGTCGGTGCGCAGGTTGAAGAGCTTCGGCAGCGCTAGACGCGTGAACGGCTCGGCCCAGACCTGCCATCGTGCCGTGGCGTGCGCTGCTCCATGAACACCAGCTTCCAGTTGTCGTAGCGCATACGCCAGCATGTCGCCGTCGTCGCTGAAGTAGAAGAAGAACTTGCGCGGGCTCTCCTTCTCCTTGCCGGTGAGGTAGGGCAGGAAGTTGAAGCCGTCGATGTGGTTCTTGTAGGTGCGGCCGATCGCCTTGTAGCCCTTCTTCAGCTTGTCCGACGACGTCGGGCGCGCCGGCCATGGCGAGGAAGGTCGGCAGCCAGTCGTGGTGCTGGACGATCTCGTTGCACGACCGAGCCGGCCTCGATCTTGCCGGGCCAGCGCACGACCAGCGGAATGCGGAAGGCGCCTTCCCAGTTGGTGTTCTTCTCGCTGCGGAACGGCGTCATGCCGCCGTCGGGCCAGCTAGTTGCGGTGCGGGCCGTTGTCGGTCGAGTACATGCACGAAGGTGTCGTCGGCGATGCCGAGCTCGTCGAGCAGGTCGAGCATCTGGCCGACGTTCTTGTCGTGGTCGATCATCGTGTCGTGATACGGCGACTGCCAGCGTCCGGCCTGGCCCAGGCTCCTCTTCTTGGTGTGCGTGAACGAGTGCATGTGGGTGGTGTTGAGCCACACGAACCACGGCTTGCCGGCCTTGTCTCCTGGCGCTTGATGAAGTCGCTGCGCGGCGGCGACGAAACTCGTCGTCGCACGTCTCCATGCGCTTCTTGGTCAGCGGCCCGGTGTCCTCGGATCTTCTGCTTGCCGACCTTGCCCCAGCGCGGCTGCGACGGTCTTGTCGTCCTTGTCAGTGGCCCAGGAATGGATCACGCCGCGCGGCCGAAGTCTGCGCAGTTCGGAATCTCGGGATCCTTCGGGGTAGTTGTCCATCTCCGGCTCTTCCTCGGCATTGAGGTGATAGAGGTTGCCGAAGAACTCGTCGAAGCCGTGGTTGGTGGGCAGCATGTGGTTCAGGTCGCCCAGGTGGTTCTTGCCGAACTGGCCGGTGGCGTAACCCTGCTCCTTGAGCAGCGCGGCGATCGTCACGAGCTTGTCGTTCATGCCGATCGGCGCCGCCGGGATGCCCGACCTTCGACAGGCCCGGTGCGGTAGCACGCTCTGCCCGGTGATGAACGACGAGCGGCCCGCGGTGCAGCTCTGCTCGCCGTAGCTGTCGGTGAACAGCATGCCCTTCTCGGCGATGCGGTCGATGTTCGGCGTCTTGTAGCCCATCAGCCCGTGTGTGTAGCAGCTGAGGTTCGACTGACCGATGTCGTCGCCCCAGATGACCAGGGATGTTGGGTTGATTGCCTTGCTTCTTCGTTGCCACTGCGAAGCTCCTTGGTTGTGGCAGAGCTTGCATGTCGGCTGTCCGTGCCGGGCAGCGGGAACCTGCGTGATCGTGACACGCCGCCTCGGGCCGGCAGAACAAATCTGGACCAAGGTCCGCTGCCCGCAATCGCCAAGCCAGGCCGTCAAGGTAGGCGGTGCGGCGGACGTGCACGGTCCCGCCAAAAATGCACCCAAGAGCACTGTCAACTCATGCGTGCATCGTGGCGATAGGCCGCACGCTCAAAGCTTCGTACGTCGATCCGAAACGCGGCTCCACGAACGGAAGCGACTGCGTCATCAGCAGGCCCGGCGAGGTTCGCCTTCGGGTCGAGCCAGAAATGCGTGTTGAGCACGCCGGCCCAGCCCTGCGAGCCGGCGTAGCGCATGCCCGGGATGTCTTCCTCGATCCGCATGAACGCCATGCTGTGTGACTTGCGCTTGCTCGGGAAGAGCTCGCAGTCGGCGGTGATCGCCGGCACCGCCGTCTTCAGGACGCGGAATCGGTCGTGCTCGCCGATCTGGTTCGCGAGCATCGATTCGAGCCCGGCCTCGCTCAGGACGCGCGGTCGCCGTCGAGCGTGTCCCTTGTTCAAGCGGTACATCCGCAGGAAGCGCATGTAGTCGGGCGCCGTCGAATAGAGGGCGTGGCCCATGCCGTAGAACTCGGGCTTCGACGGCGGCGCGATGCGCGTAGTCGCGAAGCGCCGCGTCTCCTCGCCGCGAAGTCTTCACCGCCGCGAGCCTGCGGCTTCATGTGATCCTCGACCTCGAAGCGCGTGTCGCCCATGCTTCAGCGGATCGAAGATCTCCTCCTTGCAGAAGCGATCGATGCGATGCGGCCGTCGACCTTCTCGACGACGCGACCGAGCCAGTCGATGCCGATGCCGTAGTCCCAGCGCTCGCCCGGCTCGAACTGGAGCGGGTACTTGAGCGCAACGTGCTCAGCCCCGAGAGGATCGACTGGATGCACCGGTCGCCTCCATGTAGCGAGGCACGTCCGGAGTTCCAGAACTCGTAGACGTCAGGCCCGACGTGTGGGTCGCCAGATGGCGCACGGTCGCCTTGCTCGCGCGGTGCGCGCAGCTTCGGGCGCTCCGCCGAAGCCCTCCAGCACCTTCAGCTCGGCGAAACTCGGGCAGGATGCGTTTCGACGACCGTGTCGGCGCTCGAGCTTCGCCGCGGTCGATCAGGATCATCGCCGCCGTGCTCCCGACGGCCTTCGGTCATCGAGAAGATGCGAAAGATTCCGTGCTCGGCGGTGGCCACCCGCCCAGGGCTGCGCCTCCAGCAGTCCCGGACGACGTGACACCGCCGGCATTGCCTTCGTCATCGCAATCCGCAGGAACGCGCACGTCCTGCTTCGCAACGGCTTCGCTGATGACCTTTGTCGAGATTCGACGGCGTTTGCTCTCCGATGAGGTTCGATGCGCTGCGCGACGGAAGTGCCGGCATCGATCGGCAAACCCATCGTAGGCGCGCAACTCGGGCGGCGCAAGCGAGGCAGCAGGCAAGAGGTTTGCCACCCCGACGCGAATAAGCGCTTTGGCCCCGGGCTGCTCCTGCGCCATGATTCGATACTGCAGCGTCACAGCGAAAGGCTGCTTTACGACCACGATCCGCAATCTGGCTATACCGCTCGCCGCATTGCTCGCGGGCTCCAGCTCACTCAGGCGCAGTGGGTGCAAGTCGCCGATCCCCTGAGCTCGAAAAAGCCCGCGTCCATCTGGTGCAACGCACAACGCTCGGCCTGCGCCATCGCGCCCGGCAGGACGAACGGACCAGGCGGGTGCCGTGCGCGTGGCGCTGATCGTCGACGGCGCACCTGACTCGCCAGACCCGGCGCCCGCGCTACGGCCGCGTTCGAAACGACGGGTCGCAGCTGATAGCGACGTGCGCATGACTCACGCGATGCAGGGCAACGCGTGCATCGTGTGATACATACCAATGAGCCAGATCGAGCGCACGCGGCTGCTGCGCTTCCGGTGCCGATGCTGACGCAGGACTCCTGCTGGTCGAGCTGCCGATCGATGGCGCCTCCTGGATGTCGACCTGGCTACCGGGGCCAAACCGGCCCTGAGCCCCGTGGGAAGCGCGGCATCGCAACGGCCGTGCTGGTGCGGCTCGCGCTGATCGACAGCGCGCGCAACTGCGGCGGCGCGTGCAAGACGTGTTCTTCTACGGCGTTTCCGCGCGACCTGTATTGAGCCGGCACCATTGGACCAAGGTCCAATCCTCCTCGCCGGACGCGCAGCACGGGATACTGAGTCGGTGCTCTACGGCAGGCGCCAGGGCTCTCTTTATGCGACAGGGCACTGGCGGCGCCGCCATCGATACGAGCGCCGTGCCGACCATGGAAACCATCTCCGCGATCAGGCGCTTCATCCTGGTTGCCGCGTGCTTTTTGATGGCGGCGCCGGAGCCTGACGCTCGCGCAAGCCCCCGCCGACCCGTGGCCGCGTCCGATACAGCTGCGTTCCAGCGCCACAGCGTGCTGGTGTATCAACCACAGATCGAATCCCGGGTCGGCAACCGAGATCCAGTTTCTTGTGCCGCGATGGCGCTCTCAAGCCCACCAACACGAAAAGACGAGATCGCTCTGGCACCGTCTTCTCGCGACGGCACGCACGGCGGTGGATCACGACACGCGCATGGTCGTCTTCAGCGACTTTCGCCACTCACCAAGAGCAAACTTTCCAACCTTGGCCGATGTCAAGGGCGCCAGCTACGTGGCGCAGCTCGCCGAAGCTGGCGACCACGATGCGCAGCACGATCTCGCTCGATCGGGTGGAGCCTCGATGAAGGTCAACGGCGTGATGCCACCGTCGTTCCCGGTGAAGAACGAGCCGCCGCGCATCATCGTCAGCAATACGCCGGCGATCCTGGTGCCGGATCGACGGTGCAGTCCCAACGCAGGTGGTGCCGGCGACAGCGGCGTCAGCCGCGTCATCAACACGCATGCGCTGATCCTGCAAGGCGGGCTCGGCGACGACTTCTACATTCGATGTCTACGACGGCTGGATGACTGCGAAAACAGTCGAAGGGCCGTGGGACGACAGGCCCGGCGCACGCCGTGCGGCTTTGACGACGTGGCCAAGAAGCTCGCGCGGCCAGCGGCGCCGTCGACATGCTCGACGGCGGCCCCAATGCGAATCCGAAGCCGAGCTTGAGCAACGGCGTGCCCACCATCTACACGAGCCAGGTGCCGACCGAGCGTCATCGTCTTCACGGGCCAGCCCGAACCTCGAGCCCGATCAACGGCACGCAGTTGCTGCAGGCCACCAACACCCACGCTGACGTGTTTGTCGATACCACCAACGAACATCTTACTACGTGCTGCTGTCCGGCCGCTGGTTCAGCGCCGGTCAGCATGAACGGGCCGTGGAGCTTCGTCGCCAGCAACGCGCTGCCGGCTGACTTCGCGCGCATCTCCGCCGGCATGCCGGCGGCGGTCGTGCTGCGCGTCGGTGGCCGGCACGCCGCAGGCACAAGAAGCCGTGATCGCCAACTCGGTGCCAGACCGGCCACCTTGCCCCGAGTGAACGGGCCGAAGTTCGTGCCGGTAGTTCGACGGCGCGCCGCAGTATCAGCCCGATCCCCGATACGCCGCTGTCGTACACGGTGAATTCGGCAGTGCCGATCATCGAGGTGGATGCGGGCCAGCTTCTCGCCGTGAGTGCAGGCGCGTGGTTTGACGGCGCCCAACGGTGACCGGGCCCGTGGGTCGCTCGGCGACTTCGGTGCCCGACGTGATCTACACGATCCCGACGTCGTCACCGCTTGCACTACGTGACCTACGTGCGCGTGTACGGGGCTACTCGCGCAAGTGATCTACGTCGGCTACACGCCACGGCTACATGGGCACGGTGGTCGACCCGTACGGCACGGTGGTTCACGGCACCGGCTACGCCTACACGCCGTGGGTCGGATCGGTCTGGTATCCGCCGCCCTACACCTACGGCATGGGCGGCGGTGCCCGTCTACAGCCCGGCGCTGGGCTTCACCTTCGGATTTCGCCGGTCGGGCTTCGCCACCGCTGCGTGGGTCACGCCGTACTACGGGGCGGCGTACCACCTCGTATGCCATGCTGCGGCAGCGCGAGCGCAAGCGTCTACGGGAATTACCGCAACACCGCCTTCTCCGGCACCGAGCACCGCCTACACGAGTGCGAGGGAGCGCGGTCGGCGTGTGCAAGCAGCGGCAGCTGGCTACAACAGAGCCACCGGCACGTCGGGCAACTACGCCACCAACAGGAGCTACAACCCCTACACCGGTCGTGGCTAATCGCAGTGGCTCGGCTTCCGGCGGCGACGCCGGGCAGGAGGCTCGTACGCCGCGGCCGGCAGCCGCAGCTACAACACCTACACGGGCCAGAGATCGTCGGCTTCCAGCTTCTCGGCCACCGGCGCTGGCGGCAGCTCGGTCGACCACATGCGGGCGCAAACACCGCGGGCCCTCAAGGGTTCGGGCATACCGGCACCGACGACGGTGAGCAACGCAGCCGGCCAATCGAAGACCATCAGCTCTGGTGGCAACGACCACTACGCCGACGCGAGCGGCAACGTCTTCAAAGGCAGTTCAGGCGGTGGCTGGCAGCAGCACTCGTCCAGCGGTTGGAGCGCCGGCGGCGATACGTCTGGGCGATGGCGAATCACAGGCGCGCAGCTCCGGCGGCGATCAGCTTCTCCGGTTTCTCGGGCTTTTCGGGCAGCCGATTCGGCGTGAGGTGGCGGCGGAGGGTTCGGCGGAAGGTTCGCTGGTGGCGGAGGGTTCGGCGGTGGCAGGCTCGAGGCGGCGGCGGCTTCTCGTCGCTAAAGGCACAGCGCATTGCGGCAAACGATTCGCAGGCGAACCCAACAACAATCAGAGCACTGACATGTTGAATTCCATGACCCGCGTGATGCCGGCCAGCCTGCGTCGCTGCGGCGCTCAGCGCAGCCGCGCATGCCGAGATGAGCGCCGAGGAGCTCGCGAAGCTGGCGCAGAACCCGGTCGGCAACCTGATCAGCGTGCCGTTCCAGAACAACACGCAACTTTCAACTTCGGCCCGCTGAGCAGGGCACGCAGAACATCCTGAACATCCAGCCGGTGATCCCGATCTCGGTGAACGATGAGTGGAACATCATCACGCGCACGATCGTGCCGATGATCTGAATCCGTCGCTGGCGCCGGGCGACCGCCAGCACCAACGGCTTCGGCGACACGGTGCTGACGGCGTTCCTGTCTCCGCGCGAAGCCGGGCAACTGGATCTGGGGCGCCGGCCCGGTCGATCCAGATTGCCGACCAACAGCAACGCCGAGCTCGGCAACAACAACTGGGGGCCTGGGGCCGTCGGTCGTGGTGCTGCACCTGGAAAAGGGCGACCCGTGGGTGTACGGCGCGCTGGTGAACAACGTGTGGTCGCTGAGCAGCAGCAAGACCGGCGGCCTCGTACAACAACGGGCTGATCCAGCCCTTCGTCAACTACAACTTTGCCGGCGGCCTGTATCTGACGAGCGTCGCCGATCCTGACGGTCAACTGGAAGGCCCCGAGCGGCCAGCAGTGGACGGTGCCGCTGGGCGGCGGCGTCGGCAAGATCTTTCACTTCGGCAAGCTGCCGGTGAACTCGCAGATCGGCGCGTACTACAACGTCGAGCGCCCGGACAACGGGGCGGAGTGGCAACTGCGCATCCAGGTGCAGCTGATGTTCCCGAAGTAGCGGCGTGCGCGGGCAGGCTGCTGCAACGGCGAACTCAGAGCACAGGACCCAGCGTCGCGATGAGCGTTGTTCCACAAGCGGCGCGACATCGGCCAGGCCGCCACCCCCTCCATCGTCACAGGATGCGACCGCGCGATGTAATCCTGCTGGCGCTCGCGCATCACACCGGTGAGTGCGCGATCGTGGAACAGGATGTTGTTCTCGTAGTTGAGCTCGAAGCTGCGACGGTCCAGGTTCGCTGAGCCGATCAACGTGACCTCGCCGTCCAGCGTGAGCGATTTCGTGTGCAGCAGGCCGCCCTCGTACTCGTAGATCTTGACCCCAGCCGCGAGGAGGTCGGCGTAGTAGCTGCGGCTGGCCGCGCCGACGATCCACGAGTCGTTCCTGGCGGGGAAGACGATGGTTGTGTCCACGCCGCGATACGCGGTCGTGCACAGCGCATTCTGCAGTGAATCGTCGGGCACGTAGTAAGGCGTCGTGACGACGACCTCGCGGCGCGCCGCGAACAGCAAGGTTTCGAACATCTCCGGCATCGCCGAGTAACGCACCGTCGGACCCGTGCCGACCACCTGGGCCGGCACGCCTCCCGGCCTGGGCAAGGGCAGTGGCTTGCTCAGGATGTGGTCGAGATTCTCATCGACGTAGGTCATCCAGTCGCTCGCGAACAGGAACTGGTTCTGCCGGGCGATGGGACCCTCGAAGCGCATCACGGTGTCCACCCAGGGGGCGAACTTCGCCTTCACCAGGAACTCGGGATCGGCGCAGTTCTGGCTGCCGCAGTAGGTGACGCAATCGTCGATCACCACGATCTTGCGATGGTTGCGAAGGTCGATTCGACCATGGAAGGGACGCAGCAGCGGATTGCCTATCGGCAGGCCCGCGGCCGCGCGCACGCCAGCCGCACGCATCGCCTGCCAGTGCTCGGAGCGAATGATCGTGCGCGAACCGAGGTCATCGGCCATGGCCCGACAGGTCACGCCGCGGGCGGCCGCACGCTTCAGGGCCTCGACAACCTTGAGACCGTTGCGATCGGGCAGCCAGATGTAGAACAGCACATGGACGTGATCCTTTGCGGCGTCGATGTCGGCCACCATCGCGTCGATCATGGCGTTGGAGTCGGCCATCAGTTGCGCCGTGTTGCCGCCGATGGGGTCGAAACCGCTGATCGAGCGGCCCAGCTGAAAGACGATGCCGGTAACACTCGGGGATGTTGGCTGCAAACGCCGCCGCGTCCTCGGCGAGATGACCGGGGAACGGTGGCATGCGCCCGAGAACGGCGTGCAGCCGCTCCACGCGACGACGGCCGATGCTCACCTCGCCCAGGAGCAGATAGGCGAGCATGCCCAACAGAGGGAGCACGCCAACGACCACGACCCATGCGATTCTGACGCGGGGTCGCGATGAGGCCGAAGCAGGATTCGCGCGATCACCGCCAACTCGAGCAGCGTGACGAGACCAATGCCAATCAACGAGTGACGAAGCACGTCGATCATGGATTCAAGCGACACGGCGGACGCCTTTGACGACGCCGAAAAACGCCTGGTCGACAGCCCGCGCCTCCTGGCGATAACGAGCAGTGCAGGCGAACTGATCCGTGCCTCTGTCGCCGCGCGCCGCCATCAAGCTTTGTCGCCTTTGCTGAGCCGATCGACCAGAGCATCGGCGATCAGATCGTCCGTGATCACCACCTGCGATGCGCCCGCGCGATGGAGCAGCGCTCCGCGTGGGCTGTTCGCCCCGGTCACGGCGATCTTCAGCTTCGGGTTGCGGGAATGCGCCATCAACGTGATCGAGAGCTTGCGGTCCGGATCCTCGGTGGTCACCACGAGCGCCTTGGCCCGCTCGACCCCCGCGTGGTCGAGCGCCGCATCGTCCACCCCGGCATCACCCTGGACTACGAGATAACCGAGATTGGAGGCCTGGGCCGCCAGGTCGTCGCCTCGATCGATGACGACCACTTGCTCTCCCGCATCGCGCAGTCGGCCGGCGACCAGGCGGCCAAGCGCACCGAAGCCGATGACGATGACGTGGTTGGCGAGACTATCGAGCTTGTGTTCCATCTTCTTGTTCTCCCGAAACGCCATGACGGCATCGCTGGAAAGGACGCCGGTCAAACCGGACACGGCATAGCCGCCGATCACGAGGAAGGCGATCATCGTCGCCATCATGAAGACCTTCTCGCGCTCGGTCCAGGCCGGTCAAATCGCCCAGCGTCGTGACCAGGTTGAGTGCGTTCCACAGCCCCCGGAACATCTTTGCAGGCAACGGCTGACCGGAGGAGTCCAGCGCGATCAGCCCGATCGCGCACACGGCGAGCGTCACAAGCAGCAGGCCGACGATATGCAACACGCGACGCCGCCACTCTTGCATGTGAAGCCGGCCGACCCGGAGCTCCATGACGCGATAGGGATAGGCTGCTGGACTCTGGCCGTTGGGCAGGTGTTCGGCTTTTTCGTTCGCAGTCCGACTCACTTCAGAACGAAGATCACCTCGAACATCTGCTTGGCCACGGCCTGGTAGTAGATGCCCTTGAGCTGGTCGTTCGCCGGGTCGTAGCCCAGCGTGTAGGTGGAACCGGCATAGCCACCCGCGCGCAATTCCGAAGTCGGCGCGCAGCAGCTGGGTCGTCGCGCCTCTGGCCTGCGCGCCTTGGCGAACGGCAGAGGGTTGGGGTTGTAGTACATCGCGTCGGCTTCGCTGGCGGCGCCGACTCCCTTTATGACAATCACGTAGCCACCGTCCGACGAACCCAGGCGCCTTTCAACACATCGCAGGCCGACCCTTGTCCGCAGCGACGGCCGGGGGTTTTCGGCGGCGGCGCGGTGCCTTGCGCGCCCGCGTCACAGATCGCGCAAAAGCACCGCAGCGATGCAGTGCTAACCGCCCTGGCGGGTGTCGCAGTGTTTCGCCAGTCGAATCGATGCCACGCGCCATTGTGCAACCCCGCACCGCGCAGCAGTCCGTTGTTCACCGGCGTGCGGCATTGGCCTCCCTTCGTCCACAGCCAGAATCGCCTCGGGCGGGGTCTAAATGCGGGTGCGCGTCGTGGGCGCGGCTCGAAAGTTTCCGCGTGGTGGAGCTCGACGCTGCCCGATGCAGATCAACTCAACCGAGCACGTGGCATGGGTCTGCGTGATACCAAGGTCGGTGCGCCTTCACGCAGGCTCTGCTCTGCTCTTGCGGGGCTAGAAGCTACGAAAAACCTCATCATCCTCGGCTTGTTGTTCGCTCGCCGGCGTTGCCATCGCGGGATCGTGCTCTACGTCACGTTCCCGGTGCAGATGACGACCTACGGCGGCATGGGACTCAACTTTCTCAAGACGCTGTCTACGCCGGCGGGCACGCTGACCATCGAAACGAATCCCGCCTACAAAGCGCCCGTAGCCGCGGTGCCTTCGCCGCCTCTCGCCGACGCGGCATGGCCGAACGCCGCGGTCGGCGACTGGCCGAGCTACAACAGGACACCGACCTCGCAGCGGTTCTCGCCGCTCGACCAGATCAACGCGAAGAATGTCGGGAACCTGAAGGTCCTGTGCACCTACGACCTCGGTATGTTCACTGCCTTTGAATCCGGTCTGATCATGGTGAACAACGCTCTGATCGGCACCGCCGAGTTCGAGATTTTCTCCATCAACCCGGCCACGTGCGCCGAGAACTGGCGCACGCGCCTGGATTATCCCGGCGCGCTCCTGCCGGCCAACCGCGGCGCCGCCTACATGGACGGCATGCTGTTTCGCGGCACGCAGGACTGTCGGGTGCTGGCCTTCGATTTCAAGACCGGCAAGCAAGTGTGGGAGACGACGATCTGCGACCCGAAACGCGGCGAGTCGGTGCCGTCGGCGCCGATTGCCTCGGATGGCCTCGTCTTCGTCGGCAATGCCGGCGGAGACTACAAGGGCGGCAAGGGCAAGGTGTACGCACTCGAGGGAAAGACCGGCAAGATCGTCTGGCAGTTCTTTCTCGTTCCCAAGGTCGAAGGCGACATGGTCCGGGGTCCGGTGGGCAAGTCGCCGCTCGACGCGACGACCTGGAACAACGCGCCAGGCATACCCATCAGCGGCGGCGGGACCTGGACCTCGTACACGCTCGATATCAAGAACGGTTTGCTGTACGTCCCGGGAGGCAATCCGGCCCCCGACTTCGCTTCGGGAGCACGCGAAGGCGACAATCTCTTCACCGACTCGGTCGTGGTGCTCGACGCCAAGACGGGCGACTTCAAGAACAATTTCAAGGTCGTGAAAAAGGACTGGCACGACTGGGACGTGTCCAGCCCGCCCATCCTGCTTCAAACCATGGGCGGCAAGCAGCTCATGGCGGTCGCGCCGAAGGATGGGCACCTCTATGGCTACGATCTCGCCACCAACAACCTGCTCTACCGCGTGCCGGTGACCACGATCGAGAATGTCGAAGGCACTTTCGCCGTCGGCCAGAACGTTCATTTCTGTCCGGGTCCGGTGGGCGGCACCGAATGGAACACCCCTGGCTACGATCCGACCACGAATCTCATCATCACCGGTACCGTCGACTGGTGCGATACCGTGACGATCAAGACTGACGAGAGGATGCGGTCGGTGGCCGTCGGGCAGCCCTGGACCGGAATGGCGACGTGGAACCCGATCAACATGTTCGGCAAGGAAGACCCCACCGACGGGCACTGGGCCGGATGGGTCTATGCCAGCGACGCCGACACCGGAGTCTGGAAATGGCGCGCCAAGTCCAACTATCCCATTCTCGCCGCCATCACGCCGACGGCGGGTGGCATCGTGTTCGTCGCCGACCTCGGCGGCAATTTCTACGCGTTGGATTCCTCGACCGGCCAGAAACTCTGGGGAGGGCCGCTCGGAACCGGCGGCGGCGATCGGAGGCGGCGTGATCACGTACACCGTGGATGGCGTGCAGAAAGTTGCCGTAGCTGACGGATTCACCATGGTCGCGTGGCCGACGAAGCCGAGGCACGCAAGGGTCGTAATCCTGGGGCTGGACAGCGCCGCCGCGAAGAAGTGACAGGAGTAGCTCGAACATGGACCTCGATCCCGCCTTCCTCTCGCGGCTCCAGTTCGCGTTCCTGATCAGCTTCCACATCATCTTCCCGTCCTTCACGATCGGGTTGGCGGCCTGGCTGGCGACGATCGAGGGCGCGCGGCCTCGCCACCGGCAACCCGCTCTACCGGCGCGTCTTCGATTTCTGGCTCAAGGTGTTCGCGGTCTCGTTCGGCATGGGGGTGGTGACGGGCGTCGTGATGGCGTTCCAGTTCGGCACCAACTGGGGCGTGCTGGCGCAGAAGTCCGGCTCGATCCAGGGGCCGCTGCTCGGCTACGAAGCCTTCACCGCGTTCATGCTGGAGGCGACGTTCTTCGGCGTCATGCTGCTCGGGCGCGACCGCGTGTCGCCGCGCTTCTATTTCTTCGCCTGCTGCATGGTCTCGCTCGGGACGATGTTCTCGTCGTTCTGGATCCTCGCCAACAACAGCTGGATGCAGGTGCCGCTCGGCTGCACACGATCGTCGACGGCAAGATCATCCCCGCGGACTGGAGCGAGATCGTGCTCGGGTCCGGTGATGATGGTCCGCTGGCCGCACATGCTGCTCGCTGCGTTCCTGACGACCGGCATGTGCGTGGCGGCCACCGGCGCCTGGTATGTGCTGCGCGACATCCATCGCGCCGAGGCGCGCGTGATGCTGCACTGGGGGCTCGGCCTCGTCGCGGTAATGATCCCGGTCCAGCTCTTCTTCGGCCACCTGACGGGCCTGTACGTCCTCAAGCATCAGCCGGCGAAGTTCGCGGCGATCGAGGCGCGCTGGAAGACGCAGCAGCCGGCAAGCGAGGTGCTGATGGCGATTCCCGACGAGAAGGCAGACGAACGCAATCTCTTCGCGATCGAAATCCCGAAACTCGGCAGCATGATCGCCTCGGGCAACTGGACCGCGAAAGAGATCGGACTGGAGGCGTTCCCGAAAGAAGACCGGCCTCCCGTGGTGATCCCGTTCTTCGGCTTTCGCCTGATGGTGGGGATGGGACTGATCATGCTCGCGGTCTCGTGGTTCGGTAACTTCCTCCGCTGGCGCGGCCGCCTCGAGACGACGCGCTGGTTTCTCTGGGGAACGTTGCTCGCGTTTCCGACCGGCTTCGTCGCCGTCCTCTGCGGGTGGTTCACGGCCGAGGTCGGGCGTCAGCCGTGGGTCGTGTACGGCCTGCTGCGCACCAAGGACGCGGTCACACCGTCGCTCACGACCGGCGACGTGCTGTTCTCGCTCGCCTGCTACGTTCTCGTCTACGCCGTGGTCTATTCGTTCGGCCTGTACTACATCTACAAGCTGTTGCATGAAGGGCCAACAGGCGACGCGAAAGCCATCCCCGGCGCCACCGGCAGCCGGCCGATGGCGTTCGCCGACAGTGCCGAGACGGCGACCGGCAGCAAGCTCCAGCACGGCGGATAAGCGCCATGGAACCGAGCAATCTCGCATTGTTCTGGGCCGGCGTGATCGCTCGCTGCGATCCTGCTCTACGTCGTCTTGGACGGCTTCGATCTCGGCGTCGGCGTGCTGTTCGGCACGACCGAGGAGGAGGCACACCGCGCCCGGATGATGGACACGATCGCCCCGTTCTGGGACGGCAACGAGACGTGGCTGGTGGTGATCGGCGCCGGGCTCTTCGCGGCGTTTCCCGACGTCTATGCGGTGTTCCTCGGCGCGTTCTACCTCCCGGTGCTGCTGCTGCTGCTCGGACTGATCTTCCGCGGCGTCGCGTTCGAGTTCCGCTTCCGCAGCGAGCGCATGCGCGTGGTCTGGGACTGGGGCTTCTTTCTCGGCTCGGTGGTGGTCGCGTTCGTCCAGGGCGCCGCGATTGGCGCGATGATGCGCGGCATTCCGGTCGCGAACGGCCAGTACGCCGGCAGCCCGTTCGGCTGGCTGCACCCGTTTGCGATCCTGACCGGGATCGGCCTCGTGCTCGGGTACGCGCTGCTCGGAGCGGGCTGGCTCGTGCTCAAGAGCGACGGCGAGCTGCGCGACTGGGCCTACGCCCGCATTCGGTGTGCTCGCCGTCGGTGTCCTGGTCGTGCTGTGCCTGGCCTTCGCGTTCACGTTCGACTACAGCGTCCTCGCGCGAAGCGATTTGCAGACCCGGCGCTTGGGGTCTCGTGTTCCCCGCGATCGGCGTTGCTCGCACTGGTCGGGATCGTCGTCGGCGTGCCACGGAAGCGACGACAGGCTGGCCGTTCGCGATGACCGTGCTCTTCTTCATCGCCGCGTTCCTGAGCCTGGGGGTGATGTTCTGGCCGTACATGATTCCGTATTCGATCACGGTCGCGCAGCGCGGCGGCGCCGGACGACCTCATTGCGATTTCTGTTCTACGGCGGTGTGGTGGTCCTGCCTGTCATCGCCGTCTACACGATCGGCGTCTACTGGGTCTTTCGCGGCAAGGTGCGCAAGGGCTACGGCCGGGGGACCTGAGTTGACCTCACCGAAACAATGCAAGCAGCGTCGCGTAGCGGTTGGTACCTGACGGAGTCGATCGATGGTCGATCAGGAAATGCAGCTCCACCGATTCGAAGTTAGGCCGACCGCGGACACCCACTTCGGATGGCTGCGCACTCGGTTGAGCGTCGAACGTACCCTCATGTCGTGGGTGCGGACGGCGATGGCGCTGATCGGCTTCGGCTTCACGATCGTGCAGTTCTTCGAACATCTCCATGCGATAGCCGGCGCTGCTGCCCCTTCGGCCGCAGGCACCCCGGTATCTGGGACTGGCACTCATCGCGACTGGTGTGTTCGCGCTGCTCATCTCGATTTGGCAGTACCGGAAGGTGGTGCACTACCTGTGGAGCAGGAGTACGAACCCGTTGCCGGGTTGGGTGACGTCGTCCGGGTGACGCCCCTGTATGCGGTTGCGATCGTTTTGATCCTCATCGGGCTGTTCGCGTTCGGGGCGGTGTTCATCCGCGCGGTATAGACGCTCAGAGAAACAAGAGTTAACGACGTGACGGCACGATGGAAGAGATTCTTGCATCACATCACGCATTACGTGGCGCCCGTGCTTGAGGCGCCAACTCGAAAGTCGCGGTCGCGAACGACCGCTAACCCAAAGGAGTAAGGCATGGCAAAGACGGACAAACCCAATATTCTCATTCTCTGGGGCGACGACATCGGCATCTGGAACATCAGCCGCTATCAGCCAAGGCATGATGGGCTATCGGACCCCGAACATCGACCGCATCGGCGAAGAAGGGGTGACCTTCACCGACTACTACGCGCAGCAGAGCTGTACCGCCGGCCGCGCGTGCTTCATCATGCGGCCAGAACCCGATCCGCACGGGCCTCACCAAGGTCGGCATGCCCGGCGCGACGGTCGGACTGCATGAAGGAGGATCCGACCATTGCTGAGCTGCTCAAGCCGCTCGGCTACGCCACCGGCCAGTTCGGCAAGAACCACCTCGGCGATCGCGACGAATTTCTGCCGACGCGTGCACGGCTTCGACGAATTCTTCGGCAACCTCTATCACCTGAACGCCGAGGAAGAACCGGAACTGCCCGACTACCCCAAGGATCCGGAGTTCAAGAAGCAGTTCGGGCCGCGCGGCGTGCTCGACTGCAAGGCCGACGGCAAGGGCGGGCAGACGGTCGAGGACACCGGGCCCGCTCACCAAGAAGCGCATGGAAACCATCGACGAAGAGATCACTGACCGCGCTCTCGCGTGGATGGAGAAGCAGGCCAAAGCAGACAAGCCATTCTTCCTCTGGTACAACTCGACGGCGATGCACTTCCGTACCCACGTCGCGGCAAAGAATCTCGGCAAGAGCGGCCAGGACCCGTACAGCGATCGCATGGTCACCCACGATGAGCAGATCGGCCATGATGCTCGACAAGCTCGATGAGCTGGGCATCGCCGACAACACCATCGTCATGTACTCCACCGACAACGGACCGCAAAACGACACCTGGCCGGACGGCGGCAACACGCCGTTCCGCAGCAACAAGGACACCAACTGGGAAGGGCGGCTGGCGCGTGCCCTGTCTCATGCGCTGGCCGGGCAAGATCAAGGCCGGCACGTGGCTGAACGGTATCGTGCTCACACATCGACATGTTTCCGACCTTGCTCGCTGCCGCCGGCAATCCGGACGTGACCAAGCAACTCCTCGATGGCTGCACGGTCGGCGGAAAGAAATTCAACGTCCATCTCGACGGCTACAACCATGATTCCCTACCTGACGGGCGAGGTGAAGGAGAGCCCGAGAAACGGCATCATCTACTTCAGCGACGACGGGGAGGTCATGGCGGTGCGGATTGGCGACTGCAAGTTCAGTGCTGGCCGAGCAGCGCGCAACTTCGATGAGCCGTCTGGCAGGAGCCGTTCGTGAAGCTTCGGGTGCCGAAGATCTACGACCATGCGCCGCGACCCGTTCGAGCGGGCCGACTTCAACTCAAATGTCTATCTGGGACTGGATGGTCGATCACGTGCTTCATGCTGTACAAGATGCAAGCGTTGGTGGCGGGCAGCAGATCGCGGACTTCGCCAAGTTCCCGCCGCGGCAGAAACCCGCTTCGTTCAACCTGGACGCGGTGCTGGAGCAGGTGTCGAAAGCACGGCAATACCTGACCTTCACAGATCTCGCAGGCATAGCCGTGGGCGCCCACGCGCCTCGGTGGAACCGGCCCATGCAGAGGATCATCCCCTGCATGGGTTCTTTCCTCACCTCAGGTAGCGTGAAAAACCACGAATCACGAAGCGCGGATGCCGCCGGCGTTGGGGACGATGTGCGCGCGTTTTACGAACAGCATCCCTATCCACCTCCAGTGGACAGCCTCGAGAAGTATCGACGGCTCGGGCAGGATCCGGCAGAAACGCCGCGCCGACTATCACCTCTTCTGGCCCGCGAGACCCTATCGGGAGGACCAATCCATCCTCATTGCCGGCTGCGGGACCTCTCAGGCGGCCAAGCATGCCCTGCGTTGGCCCGCGGCTCAGGTTACCGGCATCGACTTCAGCGCAACCAGTGTGCGCTCTACCGAGGAGCTCAAGCGGAAATACAACCTGAACAATCTCCAAGTCCGCCAGCTTCCCATCGAGCGGGTAGGCGACTTGAACATGAGCTTCGATCAAATCATCTGCACCGGGGTTCTCCATCATCTCGCGGAGCCCGATGCGGGGCTCAGCGCTCTGCGCGGTGTGCTCAAACCGGACGGAGGAGCGATGCATCTCATGGTGTATGCGCCTTACGGACGGACTGGCATCTATATGCTGCAGGAATTCTGCAGACGGATCGGCATCCATGCCAACGATGAGGAGATCCGCGATCTCATCGCGACGCTCACAGCGTTGCCACCCGGCCATCCGTTGGAAAATCTCGCTGCGCGAGCGCCCCGGATCTCCGCGATGAGGCGGCGCTCGCCGACGCGCTGCTGAATCCGCAGGACCGCGCCTATTCGGTGCCGCAGTTATTCGATTTCATCGAAAAGGCAGGACTGACATTCGGCCGGTGGCTGAAACAAGCACCCTACACGCCTCATTGCGGAGTCGTAGCAAAGATCCCGCAGGCTTCCCGGCTGGCACAGCTTTCCCTCGCCGAGCAGTATGCTGCCGTCGAGCTGTTTCGCGGAACGATGGTTCGCCACAGCGTGATTGCTTATCGAGACGACAGCCCTGGCGGCGCGCAACCGATAAGTTTTGCCGGTGATGCCTGGCTCGACTACGTGCCCCTTCGAATGCCGGACACGATGTGTGTTCAAGAGCGGCTGCCCCAGGGGCGGCGGCCGTTCTGATCAACCCGACACACGCCTACCGGGACCTGATCATGCCGATAGATTCAACAGAAAAGGGCTGGTTCGATGCCATTGATGGGAACCGCAGCATCGGCGGCATAGTGGAAAGAACGTTGCCATCCTCAAAATCAAAACCGCAGCTCGACATGGCGCGCACCTTCTTTGAAAAGCTCTGGCACTACGATCAGGTCGTGTTCGACGCGTCGCGGTGCCGTGCACGAAGAGAGGAAGCCTGAGATGTCGGAGATTCAGGAAATCTTGACCCGGTTCTGGGACCAATTGATCGCGCAACCGAGCGGGCCTTTGGCGTTTCGCTTCATCCTCCAGCCCGTCATGGCGGCTATCTTGGCCATTCGCGACGGATTGAAAGATGCGCGGACCGGCCGGCCACCTTTCTCGCGGACCATCTGGTCCGATCCATCCCAGCGGGCCGCCTACCTTCGCGAAGGACTGAAGAGAGTAAGCAGAGTCATCGTCTTTGCGTTCGTGATGGACGCGATCTATCAGGTCATTGGTTTGCCGCAGGTTTTACCCGGTAGAGGCGCTGGTCACCGTGTTCGTGCTCGCGGTTCTTCCTTATTTGTTGATTCGCGGCCCGGTCGACCGCATCGCGCGACGCCGTTCACTGAAGCGCGAGTGACTTCGGCGAGAGGAAGCGCGACCAGCGGCCCGAAAGGGCCGCTCTTCTTTGCGCGCATGTTTCGACCGTCGCTATGGGCCTTTCGTCCAATAGCCAAGCGCACCCGGCAGGTGACTGAATGTGCGCGTCGCGGACGCGCGCGAACCGACGTTGAATCAACCGTTGGGTGTGTCGTGGGCCGCCCGCGCTCGGACCACGCTGAACAAAGCCCATGGCGCACGACGAATCAAGCTCACTCGCTCAACGAGGTTCTCGCGTTTGAGCCATAGCGAAAAGGAAAGATCATGAAGACGATAGCGATGGTGCGAGTCCTGGCTGGCGCTCTGATTGCCTGCGCAGTGCTTTGCAATCCCTGCGGTTGCACAGGTGGCGTCCACGTCGACCGAGATCAAGGATGAACGGGCGCTCAAGTTGTTGAAAGCAATGAGCGACAAGCTGGCCAAGGCGAGATAGCCTCAGCTTCGGGGTGCGCGGCCTCGTCCCGATCGGCGCCCCGACCGGGCAGTACATCAACTTGCTCGCGTCGTCCGCGTCGTGATGCAGCGGCCCGACAAGTTGTTCGTCAGGCGCGCGGCGACATGTTCCCGAGCGACATCTACTTCGACGGCAAGACCGTCACGGCGATCGCGATCGGCAAGAAGTTCTACGCGCAGCAACCAGCAGCCGGGCCCGGTCTCGACACATTTGCCAAAGAGCGCACAGCCGGGTGCAGACGCCGTGGCCCCATTCTTCGAACATGCTGACCGCCGACCCCTATGCAAGCCTGACCAAGGATTACTTGAGCGCCCTGCTCGATCGGCCAGTCGACCGTCGGGGGTGAAGGCGAATCACCTCGCATTCACCGCGACTGCAATTGACTGGGAAGTATGGATCGGCGCTGCCGACAACCTGCCGCGCTTGATGGTGATTTCGTATCGCTTTCCCGACCGGCAGCGCACCTTCACGGTGGAGTTTTCAGATTGGAAGCTCAACGCGCCGATCCCGGCAAGCCATTCGTCGCGACCATTCCTGCAGGCGCAACGAAGCTCGAATCCAAGCCGGAAGTACCACCCCGGACCAAGTAAATTTGCTGAGGAGCCATGCGATGAATTCGATCAAGACTGTTTTGTTGGGTGTCGCTGCCACAGCAACCTTCCTCGCGCCCGTTGCCGACTCGAGGGCGTGGGTCGCAGCCGGTGCCGGTTGGGGTGGGCACGGCGCGGTTGCCGTCGGTGGCTACCACGGCGGCTACTACCACGGCGGCGGATGTTGGGGTTGCGGCGCGGCGGTGGGAGCGGTCGCAGGGATGGCCGTCGGGGCACGCGATCGCGACTGCCGCGCGCCCTGCACCGGTGGTGGTCGCACCGCCGCCGTACTACCCGCCACCCACCCCCTACTACCCCCAAGGCAATTTGGAGCTCGGGACCCAGGTTGCGGCCCTGCCTCCGGGTTCGAACCACATGGTGGTCAACGGTCAGCAGTACTACCAATCGGGTGCGACTTGGTACATGCCTTACTACGGATCGAGTGGCGTTGTACTACCAGTCGTGCCGGCGCCATTAGCCGTCGCCGTCCAATGAGGAGAACTCCATGCTGGGCTTCGAACTCGACTTCTGGGACTACGCGAAGTTGAAGGTTGGCCTTTGATCCAAGAGACAGCGACATGTCCCTTTTCAACGATCTCCTTGAGAAACCCGCCAATTTATCCACTGCGTCGAAAGTACTCCAGTGATGAATGGCTTTATCTATCTTGCGCTCGGAGCTCTGTTCATTGCGTGGCCAGGCTCGGTGCAGACGATCTTCATGGATGCGCCATTCGCCGGACGCGAAGTGCGCTCTTCCGGGTGATCGGCATGACCGTCGCCATCATTGGCTGGTTTTACTTGTTCGGCGGCCGTTCTGGCGCCCGCCAGATCGGCCCGGCTTCCGTGCTCGATCGCGTGGTGCTCGTTCCTGCAGTGCTTGTGCCGCTAGTGATCGCTGGCGTTTTCCCTCACACGCTGGGGGCGTTTGCGATTCTCGACCCCGCGCTCGGCATCGGTGCGTGGGTGCTTCACAACCGCAACCCCTGACTGCGGCCGTTGTTGCGGGGTTGGAGGGTAGCCCACTCTTAGAGAACTGCTGGCGCGCAAGACCCGTTGCTGCCTGTCGTGTCCTAGCAAAGCAGACTCTCGCGTACTTCTACTCGTGCGTTCATCCGCAGATAATGGGATTAGAAAATGAGCAGCAAGTTGTTGATGACATGGTTCTCCGTTGTTTCCGCCCTCCTGGTGCTTGCAGGCGTGTTCTTTGCGTTCTTCGGTCTCGGCGTCCTGCACGTGAACAAGGAGGTTCTTCCGCAATTCGTGGGCGCAATCTATGGCGCCATCATGATTGGTTGGGGCGCCATCCTTCTCCTTGCCGGACGGCTTGCCATTCGAAGAAATGACGCGGAGCTCCTGACAATTCTGCTGGTGGGGTTGGCTGCGTGGCTGATCGTAGATAGCATGTTCTCGCTCTACTACGGGGCCTTCTCCAACGTCGGGATGAATGCAGCAATGCTGGCACTTTTGGCTTCCCTCTAATCAGAGCCATTCGAGAGCACCGACAAGGTCGAAAAGACAGCAGCGGGAGCGAATAACTTGCCGTGCCTCGCCAACTGACGTTCGCTGGGGTAGAGTCGAATTCACCCAATGGGTCGACAGCAAGCGATCGTGACTGTCCGCTCCTTCGGTCGGCTAGGTAACGGACAGCTCGCCACGGGTCCCTTTCGACCGACGCAGTGTGAAAACTCGGCGCGCGATGCGTTCAGCGCAACATCGACCCTCTGGATCGCGTCAGAATCGATTTTCTCGGCCCGAGCTTCGCGCCCAAGCCGCTGTCGCCGGTGACGCTCTTACTTGCTGCTCCGAATCGGGTTCCTGCACTCTAGCGACAGCGAGGAGAGATAGATCTACTGGAGTCACGAATGAACCAAGCAACCACCACGACCGATTCGTCCTGGCAATCAGCCCAAAACGGCCAACGAGCTGGCCGAGGAGCGGACCGACCTCGCCCTGGAGCGCACGCTGATGGCGGCCGACCGCTCGCTGATGGCGTGGGTGCGTACGGCGCTGTCGATGATCAGTTTCGGCTTCACCATCTGCAAGCTGCTGGACGCCTTCCAAGCAAAAAGGCGGCGACCTGAGCGCCGCCCAGAGTCCGCGGGCCATGGGCCTGTTCTTGACCGGGCTCGGGACCGTTGCGATGGTGATGGGCTTGCTCGAGTATTGGTATCGCCTCAAGGGCCTGCGTCAGCTTGGCCGGTTCCGGATCGTCCAACCCACGTTGGTGATGGCCGCGATCATGTCGTTCACGGGCGTGTTCATGTTCATCGGGATCGTCTCGAAACTGGTCTGAGTGAATTGGCCTTGGGTTACCCGATCCTAGGGACTTTGCCTCCGTCCTCCGTCTCGCCATCACGACGAGCATCGTGCTGGTGGTTGGTTCTCGGCCTCGAGGGCTGCATGCAAGCTGGCGTGACACGTGGTACCTCTCGTCACCTGCGCGGTTGTTGGTTCGTTTCGCTGCTGTCGTCGATGACCGGGCGAGTAGAGGAAAACTCGCCCGGCACCGCGGACCGTTGTCAGTCGCCGATCGACCAGAAGCGGAGATTTACCTCCGATCGCAGGCTGCACCATATCCTAAAGCCCGCCCTTGACCACGTCAGTAGAACCCCGAGCAAGGCGGGCTCGCGCGGCGTATTGTTGCCAAAGTGCCGACCCCCGCCCCGCTCAGTCACGCGGCGCTAGCGTGAGGACAGTGCCCAGCGCCCCAATCAGGAAGACCGATGAACGCTCACCACATGAACTCGGGTATCAAAGTCGTCTGAGCATCGCCGCCTGCGCGATCGGTATGACAGAAAACTCATCGATGCCCGGCGCTCGTTGGTGCGCTGGTTCTCGCTGGCGCTCATGCGCAGAGCACGGCCATCCCGCCTTCCCTCACCACGCCCGACTCGGTGCAGACACGCCTCGGCGCGCTCGACTTCAAGGACGGCGCGCCGCAGCAAGGCCACGCTCGAGAAGGTCTATGACAACCTCGACTTCACGTACGCGTTCCGCGCATTCATGGACAACATGCGGGGCGTCAGCATCCACGCGCTGCGCAAAGGGATGATGAGCCTCGGGATGAAGGACAACGAGGTCGATCGTCTTCGAACAATTGATGGATGCCAAGTCGCTGTTCCTGACGGCCAACGCCGACACGATCTATGTCATGGGCTCCCTCGATCTCAGCAAGGGGCCGGTGGTGCTGGAGACGCCACCGAAGTTTCTCGGCGCGGTGCAGGACGCCTGGTTCCGCTGGGTGATCGACTTGGGCGCGCCCGGGCCCGACCGCGGGGCAGGGCGGCAAGTATCTTGATCGTGGGGCCGGACTACACCGGGCCGCTGCCAGAAGGCGGGTTCTTTGTCGCGCGCGCCCGGACCCATACGATCGCTGTGGTTTGGTCGATCGTTTCTCGAAAACAACGATCCCAAGCCGGTGGTCGAAGAGATCAAGAAGTTCACCAAGGTCTATCCATACGAAGTCGGTGGTGTCGGCACTCCCATCGCCGAGTTCTTGGCCGGCAAGGCCAAACTCGGCAAAGTCACACCACCACCCGCCACGGTCTTCCACGAATGGAAGCGGCAAGGTGATGAACACCCTGCCGCCCAACGACTGGGGTTTCTTCGAGATGCTCAACGAGGTCGTGCAGAAGGAACCGGCGACCTCGCTCGACGCGGAACTGATGGGGCCCGTGGCGGCGCTCGGCATCATCAAGGGCAAGCCCTTCGCGCCCGACGCGCGGATGAAGAAGATCATGACCGAGGCGCTTGCGGTCGCCAACGCCACGTCGCGCAGCGTGTTCATGAATCCCGCGCGACCCGAGCTGGTTCTACTATCCCGGTTCGGCGTGGTCGAACTTCCTGTTTCAAACCGGCTACGAGTTCGAGACGCCGATTCCTGAAATCACGCCGCGAAGGCGTCAAGCCCTATCCACCCACGGGCTATCGCACCATGGACGCGCGGTCGTATTTCTTCTACGGCGTCACCGGCATCACGCCAGCGATGGCGATGCGCCTGCCCGGCATCGGGTCGCAGTATTTGTTTGCCATGGTGGATGCCGACAAGAATTACTTTGATGGCTCGAAGACCTACAAGGTGACGCTGCCGAAGGGCATCCCGGAAGCGAACTTCTGGTCGTTCACGCTCTACGACAACATGACGCGCTCGATGCTCGACACGCCGCAGCGCTACCCGCGCGCCGGCAGCCAGGGTTACCCATCGCCGGCCGCCGAGCCGAATGCCGATGGCTCAACGACGATCTACTTCAGCCCGAAGGAACCAGCGGGCGTCAAGCGCGGCAACTGGATCCAGACCGATCCCATAGAAGGGTTGGTTCACGATCGCAGATGCTCTACAGCCCGCTCGGGCGTTTCTTCACTGCCGAGGCCTGGCGGCCGGGTGGGGTTGAACTGGTGACAGTGGGTCCAGCCGCGTGGGTGAGGCGTAGTGTCATCAACCCGCTATCGGCGAGTACGACGCTGCCCGAAATGGAGGACCACCGTCGCCCATGGCCCAGCCGAAGCCCGCGCCGCTCGCCAAAAGAAGCCTACATCTATGGCGAGCCGATGGTCGGCAACTACCGCGTCCAGCACGCCTGTTTCGTCGATCGCTCCGAACCCGGAATACAAAAGCGCCCTGGAACCAGAATCCTGGAACAGCGCGCGTCTGTAGCACTTTCGCCCGCGGACACGGCGATCCAAACGCCCCAGCCCGGACACACGCTTTACTCGATGCTCGGCACCGGACCTGCGTTCGGAGCGGCTTGGCGATCACTGTGCCGGCAATGGAAGGACCGCTACTTCAGCGTGCGGCTGATTGAGCTACTACACCTTCGATTTCCGACTACTGCCGGCACCCGCACGACTGGCAATGGCGGCCAGGTCGATTCCTTCGCTCGCCGGGCCGCGCTGGAAAGGCGAGGCCCCCAAAGAGGTGTCGACAAGGTGTTTCAGCTCTCCGGAGACCGAACTGTGGCGTTCCCTGCGTGATCGGACCCAGCTCCTCAGCCCGAGGCGGCATCGACGGCGATGTCAGAAAGGTGCCAGGCAGAGCTACAAGGTGCAAAACGCTCTCCGCGTTCCTCGGCCAGCGCGGCACCAAGGCTGCACCGGCCATTGATTTCATCAAGCCGCTGACGCCAGCGGAGCAGAAAACATCGCTGGAGTTCTTCGCGCATCCTGAACTTCGTTCTGCGAGTTCTATCCGACGGTGCCGTCGAGACGGAACTCATGGCGCGTTTCGCCAAGATCAGGAGTCGGCGCGGGCAAGACGCATCGACTTCAGCAAGCTCTCGCCGAGTCGAAGACGGCGTTCGAACAAGGCATGGCAGCCGATGCGCTGGAATGAATTGGCGGAGGCTCGGGCGGACCAGATCAATACCGGCAAGGTGACTGCCGCGATCTCTTCGGTACCGCGGGAGTATCTGAAGAACAACTACCTCTACCGCATGACGGCGCGGTTCTCGGCATCTATGGCAGCTCAGGCCAGGGAAGCGACTGTACCCCTAGTATAGCGGTGGACTCCGCCAGGCGAAGCGAAGCTGGAGGCGCAAGAACTTACCGCTACACGTTGCGCTTTGCGCCGGGCCAGTTGCCGCCCGTCAGCGTTCTGGTCGCTGACGATGTATGAACTGCCGACAGAGCCTGCTCGTGGCCAATCCGCTCAACCGCTATCTGATCAATTCGCCGATGCTGCCGAGCCATCGAGCGCGATGCCGACGGCGGGCTGCACGCTGTATCCAGAACGAATCTCCGGGCAAGGATGAGAGGAAGCCAACTGGCTGCCCGCGCCGAAGTGGGTCGTTCTGGGTCCCTGCGCCTGTACTGGCCGAAAGCCGAGGCGGTGGAAGGCAAATGGGAAGCAGCCGCCGCGGCATGGGTGTCGCGGAAGAAGCTTACCACGAGGATGATGAAGGCCATCGCTGACCCCTCGTGCCCGCTGGCGTTGAGCGTGCTAAGCTCATCAATGAGGCTTAAGTCTAAGATCGGTCCTGGCGGCGGCCTGACTCGCCGCGCAGGTGGCGCCGCTGACCACGACGTTGAGTCTCACATGCGTTTGCTTCTGAATCGGCTGCCCGCGGACCGGAATTGAATGGAACCAGGGCGTGCACAACTTCATGGCCTACACCATGGCCGACGTGCCGGTCGGGTCGTATGCAGGAAGAACCGTCTCGCGAATATCGGAATCAACCACTGGGCGCTGGACGCAGGCGGCGGCTACACCTACCTCGACACCAATAACGGGCACGAGTTTTCAGCCGTGCTCGGCTTCACCTACAACTGGCAAAACCCAGATACCCAATACAAGAACGGCACGGACTCGCATCTCGACTGGGCCGCGTCCCAATTCTTCTCGGAGCAGCTCCACGCGGGCATCGTCGGGTACTTCTACAAACAGCTGAGTGGCGACAGCGGCTCCGGGCGCGGTGCTGGGCGAATTCAAGTCGCAGGTAGCCGGCATCGGTCCGCAGATCGGGTACTTCTTCCCGGTGGGCGGGCAGAAGTGGTACGTCAACCTGAAGGGCTACTACGAGTTCGACGCCAAGAACAGGCCGGAGGGTTGGAACCGTATGGGTGACGCTGTCGATTCCACTCGGCTCTGCGAAGAACTAGTCCCCTTCGACCGTGGACTTCAAGAAGGGCGCCGAGACAGATCGAGGCACTTCTACGCCGCCGGTCGCGTGCACCAAACGGCGGTGACCGACACGCACTCGGCCCCGAGCCATTCTGAGCACCGGCAACGGCCCAGCCGCCGTCGACCGGAAGCACGGCGCCGCTGATGTGAGCGCGCTGCATCGGACGCGAGAAACAGACATGCATCGGCGACGTCCTGAGGCGTCCCCATGCGACGCATCGGCACCGCTTCGAATGACGCCTCGTCGCGCCGACTCGTCGGGCGCCAGCCGCGCCATCCCCTCGGTGCCATCGATGGGGCCGGGGATCACCGAGTTGATGCGCACGCCCTCTGGTCCCCACTCGATGGCCAGCGTCTTGGTGATCATGTCCACGCCGGCCTTGGCCGCGCACACGTGCACCTGCATCGCCATCGGCAACGATCGCCTGCGGCGCTGAAATGCTGATCACGCTGGCGCCCGGCTTGGTGAGGTGTGCCCAGGCCGCACGCATCACGTTGAAGGTGCCCAGCAGGTCGATGTCGACGACCGACTTGAATCCGTTGGGGCTCAGGTTCGCGGCCGCCGCAGGAAAATTGCCCGCCGCGCCCGACACCAGCACATCGATCTTGCCGTGTCGTTGCACGAAGGACGCGAGCGCATCGGCCACCGCCTGAGGTTCGCGCACATCGAGGCTGAAGCCTACGGCGGGGGCGTCGGGCCTCGACAGGCGCGCCACCGCGGCGTCCACCTTGTCCTGGCTGCGGCTCGCCACGCCCAGCCTGGCGCCGGCGACGACGAAGGATTCGGCGATGCCAAGATTGATGCCGCTCGTGCCGCCGAAGACGAAGACGTTCTTGCCGCTGAAATCGAAAGAGAAGTTCATGTGTGAGTCCTTGTTGACAGGTGTTCAGCCGGCCGATGCGCCGAGGTCGACCTCGACCCGGCCGTCGTGCACGCGGACCGGGTAGGTGCGCAGCGCGAAGCCGCCCGCGCCGCGGGGGCAGCCGGTGGCAACGTCGAAGCGCAACCCGTGCGCGCGGCACTTGATCGTGGTGCCCTCGAGGCTGGCCGGTGGCGAGCGACGCGCCGGCATGCGGACAGCTGTCGGCGATGGCGTGCACGGTGCCCTGGATACGGAACAGCGCAATCTCGTGTCCACCGCGGCGGGCAAACCAGCGGCCGCCCTCAGCAAGTTCGTGGTCGCCGAGCACGTCGGTCCACTCTGCGTGATGGCCGGTGGGGCACGCCGGCATTGCAGGCGGCGGGGTGGTCGGAAGTCGACATGTCGTGTGTCCTCGTAGATCGCCATGACGAGGATTGTTCGTCAGGCGCGGTCCTGTCTGACTTGACGTTCAGGGACATTGACTTGCCAATACGTGACTCCGCCGCGCACCCGATTCACCGAGGATCAACTTGTCGTGACTCTTGCCGCGGGCCATCCCGGCCCGTTGCGACTTGAGTTGTCGTGCCGCGATGCCGAACTGCTGCCGATGCCAGCGCGAGAACGCGCTCGATGCCGAGAACCCGAGCAGCGCCGACACTTCGGTCAGCGAGCGCGCGCCGTCCTTCAGGTAGCGCGCGAAGAGGTCGCGCCGCAGGTCGTTGACGAGCGCGCTGAACGAGGTCTGCTCGTCGGCCAGCCGACGCGCCACCGTGCGCCGGTCGATGCCCAGGTGCTGGGCCACCACCTCGACGCGGCACAGGCCACGCGGCAGCAGCAGCACCACCAGCTGGTGCACGCGATCGCTCATGCGCGAGCTCGTGTCCAGCGTCTGTTCGAGCAGGCGCTGGGCATAGCGCACCATCACCGCGTCGGCGCCGGGGTTGGGTACGTCGAGGTCGGCGGCGTTGCAGACGATGCCATTGAACTGGTGGCCGAACTCGACCGCGCGGCCGAACAGGCGCCGGTGCACCGTCAGACTGGCCGGCTTCGGATGCGTGAAGCACACCAGGCGCGGCTGCCAGCTCGCACCCATGAAGATCTGCAGCACGCGGAAGGTGACGCCGACCGCCAACTCGATGGACTGGCGCAGCGAGGCCCGCCCTTCAACCGTCAGCTCCAGGCGGACGACCACCAGGTTGCTGTGCTGCTCGACGGCGATCGTCAACGCCTCGTTGTGCGCATGGATATGGTGCATCACCGCCTCCAGCGCATCGCGCAGCGTCGGCTCGTCGCGCACCAGCAGGCCCAGCGGGCCCAGGTTCGACAGGCGCCGCGATTCCGCCAGACGCAGGCCGAAAGCCGGTTCGTGCCCGCGCTGGGCGGCCAGTTCCAGCAGGTGGGCGATGCGCGCGCGCAGGCACCTTGAGGTCGGGGTCGTCCAGGCAACGCTGCGGCAGGCCGGCATCGACCAGCAGCGCGCGCGCGTCCAGGCCGCACGACGCTGCCACGTCGGTGAAGGAGGTCAGCACGGCGCTGCGGATGAGGGCGGTCATCGGGCTGAAAGCGGCTGGAGGTCGGGTTGACGTCGCACCCGGCAGGTGTGTCCCGAAATGCTAAATCGATTTCCCGATCGGTCAAGTCGGAACGGGCCCTGCCCGGAAGAATATCGACCTGAAGCAACACCCTTCCGAGGACTCCAAATGACCGACACCCCGACCCCCACCGCCACCCCGCTGTGCGACCGCATGCGTGCGATCGGCGAATGGAATCCGAACTGGGATCCGTTCTACGAACTCGACCCCGACTGGACCGAGAAATTCATGACCATGGGCGTGGCACCGATGCGCTCGGGCGTGCTCGACGCCAAGACGATGGAGTTCCTCGCCATCGCCGTCGATGCCTCGTGCACCCACATGTACGGCCCCGGCGTGCGCCGCCACATCAGGAAGGCGCTGAAGCTCGGCGCCACCCAGGAAGAAATCACCGCCGTGCTGCAGCTCACCAGCGTGCTGGGCATCCACACGATGAGCCTGGGCGCACCGATCCTGCAAGAAGAACTGGCGGCGCACGAAGCCGCCGCGACCCTCTCCCGCTGAAACCCACCACCTCACTCAAAGGACACCCACAATGCAATTCCTCGACGACTCCCTGCTGCCCGAAAACCAGCAACCCCTGGTGATCCAGGTCGCCCCCTACGGCCCCGAATTCCTGCCCGGCGATTCCGACGACATCCCGGTGACGATGGACGAGCAGGTGCAAAGGCCGTGGACTGCTGGAACGCCGGCGCCACCGTGCTGCACGTGCATTGCCGCGAAGCCGACGGCAAGGGCAGCAAGCGCCTGTCGATGTTCAACGAGCTGCTGGCGCGGCTGCGCGCCGGCGGTGCCGAAGATGGTGCTGCAGGTCGGCGGCTCGATCTCCTTCGCCCCCGAAGGCGAAGGCGCCGACGCCAAGTGGCTGAGCGACGACACGCGCCACATGCTGGCCGAGCTCGAATCCGAAGCCCGACCAGGTGACGATCGCCATCAACACCAACCAGATGAACGTCTGCGAGCTGCTGACTGCCGACGACGTGGCCGGCACCTCGCTGGCGCTGCCGGCCTACCAGGCCGCCTACAGCGAGATGACCTTCTCGTCCGGCCCGGCCTTCGTGGCCGAGCACCTGAAGCGGCTGCAGGCCGCCGGCATCCAGCCGCACTTCATGCTCGGCGACGCCGGCCAGCTCGAGACCGTCGAGCGGCTGATCCGCCGCGGCGTCTACACCGGCCCGCTGGTGCTGAACCACGTGATGATCGGTGGCGGCGCAGGACGGCCCGAACCCGTACAACATGATGGAGTTCATCCGCCGCGTGCCCGCCGGCGCGGTGCTGACCATCGAAGGCCTGATGCGCAACGTGCTGCCGCTGAACACGATGGCCATCGCGATGGGCCTGCACGTGCGCGTCGGCATCGAGGACAACCTGTGGGGCCAGCAAGGGCGAGCGCCTGAGCAGCGTCAAGCAGATCGAGCAGACGGTGCGCGTCGCGCGCGAGCTGTACCGCGAAGTCGCCACCGGCGAGCAGGCCAAGCAGATCTACCAGATCGGCACGCAATACAAGAGCGCCGACGAGACGCTGGCCAAGCTCGGCTACGCCCCGAACCGCCGTGCCGGCGAACGCGGCGCCACGCCAGCGCTGCGCGAAGCCTGGGGGCGCAACCGCCCGCACAAGAGGAGACAACCATGCGCTGGAAAAGAAAACCCGGCGGCGGTGCTGATCGCATTGCTCGTCATTCATGTGCTCGCGCACATCGATCGCGACATGCTGCGCCGCTCGGCTTCTCGCCGCAGATCGCCCAGGACCTGGCGCTGAACAACGCGCGGTACGGCTTCCTCGCGGGCGCGGTGTGGGTGCTGAAGCTTTCGGCGTGATGGCGCTTTCGTTCATGGGCCTCGCTGGCCGATCGCTTCAGCCGCACTCGCGTGATCGCCGCCGGCATCCTGATCTGGGAGCGATGTGCACGGCCGCCTCTGGCGCAGCGCAGAACTTCGAGCAGATGGTGGCCGCCCGCTTCCCGGTGGCTTCGGGTGAGAGGCTGCCCTCAGTGCGGCCGCGGTGTCGCTGCTGATGGAGATCTTCAAACCCGACGCCGCGGCACCGTGCCGGGCGTGTTCTTCATGGGCATACCGCTCGGCATCGGGCTGAGCTTCCTGCTTAGCCGGCACGCTGGGCGTCGCTCACGGCCGGCGCGACACGTCTCACCATGCTGGGCGTGATCGCAGTGTTGTCATCGCGCTGCCGATCTGCTGTTGCTCAATGACCTGCCGCGACAGCCACGGCGAAGCTGAACGCGGCGCGCCGTTTGTGCGACAGCTGCGCAACGTGCTCGCCTCGCTGCGCTCAATCCGACGGTACTGCTGGTCATCGTCGGCGTTCGGCGCTGTGTGCACCTGAGTGTTCGCCGGCCTGTCAGTTTGGCGCAGCTGTGGCTGGTGCGCGAGCGCGGCTTCGATGCCGCGAGCCATCTCGCGCCAGATCGGCAGCCCTGCAGATCGCCTTCACGGCATCCTCGGATCGGTGGTCGGCGGCGTGCTCAGCGACAGGCTGGCCAGGCGCATCAAGGGGCGACATGCCGGCTTCCTGGCGCTGCTGGTCTGATCTGTGGTCCGCTGATGATCGCCTACCGGCCTCGCGCCGGCCGGCTCGGTGCTGTTCTATCGTGGGCATGTTAGCGGTTTCTTCCTGCCCCTTGCCGCGTGCGGACCAGCGCTGGCGCTGATCAGGGTCTGACGCCGAACCACATGCGCTCGACCATCACCAGCCACGATGCTGATCGATCAACGTGCTCCGCGATCGCGATCGGCAACGTGGCGGTCAGACCGTGAGCGACCACATGACCGCAGCCGGTTCGACGGCGTGCGCTGACCCACGAGTGCTGCTGGCGACCGACATCATGGTCATCTGCGCCGCGGTGTTCTTCGTCCTGGCGGCGCGTGGGTCGAAGCCGCAGGACGATGCCGCGGCTGGTCGTCATGGCCCACTAACCACTGCGTGTAGCAGAACATGGAAGCCGCAGATCCAGGCCCATACTGCGGCGTGCCATCTCGGACCTTCACGATAACTGGAAGCACTCAATGAAAACCGTCCGAATGATGCTGAGCCTCGCATGCATCGGCCTGCTGCCCGCAAACTCGGCGCTCGCGCAGGAACCCGGCGCCCGCCAAGCCGGCCGCATCGACCCTGACGATCGATGTGAGTAGTCTTGGCGGCCAAGTCTCGGACCGGCGACCTCGACGGCATGATCGAGCGGCGCGCCATCCGCGTGCTGACGACCAACAGCAAGACCTTCTTCTTCGTCGACAAGGGCGTCAATCGCGGCATCGTCGCCGATGCCTTCAAAGTGTTCGAGGACGACCTCAACAAGAAGCTCGCCGCCGAGAACAAGCTCAAGAACAAGAACCTGAAGGTGCGCGTGATCTTCATCCCGGTGCCGGGCGACCGCTTGCTGTCCAGCCTGGTTGCCGGCAAGGGCGACATCGCCGCCGGCAACCTCACCATCACGCCGGAGCGCCAGAAGCTGGTGGATTTCGCCGCCGCCAACGCGAGCAACGTGAGCGAAGTCGTCGTGACGGGCCCGGCTTCTCCGGCCATCGCCAGCCTGGACGACCTGGCCGGCAAGGAAGTGTTCGTTCGCAAGTCGTCGAGCTACTACGAGAGCATCGTTGCGCTGAACAAGAAATTCGCGGCGGAAAAGAAGGCACCGGTGCTGATCAAGGAAGCGCCCGAGACGCTGGAGGACGAAGACCTGCTCGAGATGCTCAACGCCGGGCTGGTGGCGACGGTGGTCGTCGACAAGCACATCGCGGACTTCTGGAAGCAGGTGTTCCCCAAGCTCACGGTGCACGATGGCGTCACGCTGCGCACCGGCGGCGAGATCGCCTGGGCGATACGCAAAAGGCAGCCCTCAGCTCAAGGCGGCGCTGGACGAGTTTGTCGGCCGCAACAAGATCGGCACCGCGACCGGCAACCAGCTGCTGACGCGCTACCTGAAGAGCACCAAGTACGTGACGAACGCGGCCTCGGTGGAAGAGCGCAAGAAGTTTCAGGCGCTGCTCGCGTACTTCCGCAAATACGGCGACCAGTACAAGGTCGACCCGATCCTGATGGCCGCACAGGGCTACCAGGAGTCGCAGCTCAACCAGAACGCCAAGAGCGCGGTGGGCGCGATCGGGGTCATGCAGGTGATGCCCGCCACCGGCAGAGACATGAAGGTGGGTGACATCACCGAGACCGAAGCCAACATCAACGCCGGCATCAAGTACATGCGCTGGATGATCGACCAGTACTACGAGAAGGAGCCGATGACCAACCTCGACAAGGCGCTGTTTTCGCTTTCGCGTCCTACAACGCCGGAGCGGGCCGCATCTCGTCGCTGCGCAAGGAGGCCGCCAAGCGCGGGCTCGACCCCAACGTCTGGTTCCAGAACGTGGAGTACGTGGTGGCCGAGAAGATCGGCCAGGAGACGATCACCTACGTCAACAACATCTACAAGTACTACATCGGATACCGCCTTGTCTGCGAGAGCCAGGCCTGGGAAGAAGGAAGCGGTCGAGAAGGTTAAAGGTTGGGACCAAAGGACATCAGGCCGGTGGGAGGGTGACCCTGCTCGCCTCGCATGGTGAGCAGGACAGCCCCGGACGACGTGAGTTTCGTCGACGCACGATCCGCTCGGCGCCGCCGACAAGTGCAGGAGAACAAGCTGGACGAGCAGTTCGCCGGGCACATGATGCGGAAGGCCACGAACGACCAAGGGCCGTTCATGGCCAGGAGATCTTCGATGGCCGTTCCAGCGAATCTACTGCGTCGCAGAACTTGCAGCGGACCAATGTCGGCGACGACTCGAACGCGAGAGTGTACTGCCATTTGCGTTGGCGAGAGTCCGCAATGGGTCAGGGAGCGCGCGGTCGCGACTGTCCGCCTGACCCGGCGACTGTGCTTTCGACCTAGTGCCCTGGAAGGAGCGCTGGCCCGCTGGCGCCGGCCGAGGATGCCGACGCCGCGACGGGTGGCGGCGCAGCGTGTGCCGGTCGCCAGCGCCAGCAGGTAGGCGTGGATCGCGTCGATGCCATCCACGACCAGCGACTGGCTACGGTAGCCCGGCATGCCGCGCAACCGGATTGCCGTCCAGCACCGAACGCTCGAAGCGTTCGCGCGAGCCTCGCGGACCGCGGCGAGCAGCGACGGGCGCGGCCCAGCCGCCGTAGTCGCGGCCGTGGCAACGCGCGCGGTCCATGGCGCGCAGCACGGCGCGGCCGCGCGCCAGCAGCGCCAGTCTCTCGGCCTCGGCCTCGTCTGCGCGGGCGGCATCGGCACCGGCAGCAGCCGCGAGCAGCATCAGCAGCATCAGCGGCGGCACGGACTCGGACACCGGCGTACGCGGCAACACGCGCCGCAGGTGTTTCGGCGCCTCACTTGTGCGCGTACCGCTGGGCATCGCTGTCGTTCGCCGCCAGCACGGCCTGGCGCTGTTCCTGTTCGCGCTTGGCAATGATGACGGCCGGGTGATCCGCATCATAGGATGCGGCGCCTCGGCCGACAGGTACAGCCAGGCCGGGTGCGGATAGAACTTGCTCTTGGTAGTCGTAGCCTGGCCTGGGCTTGCAGGCGCTGGACGACGACGGCCGGGTGATCGCCGTTGTGGTGGGTCGGTCTGGGCCTGCGTGCCGGCGGCGAACGCGGTCAGGGCGACGAGGGCGAGGCGGTGTACGCATGATCGGCTTGCGGGCGGGTTGATGCTGAATCAACTCTAGGTTGCCACCGCACTCCAGCACCCCATCGGAGACGCAGCCAGCGAAGTCGCCATACGGCATCGCCGCGTTCGCTCCAGGTTCAAGTCCCGCGCGAGACCCTACCGCGCTCATCCGCGTTGTCGGGCGGCGTCCACGAGTGCCTAAGCTAGTGCGAGCACCACGGATGGAGCGCGCCATGGGTGACCATATTTACAAGTCGCTGGAATTGACAGGCTCGTCAGCGATTGGCATCGAGGATGCTGTCCAGCGTGCTGATTGCCGGGGCTCGCGAGACGGTGCGCCACATCCACTGGTTCGAGGGTCCTGGGGACAGCGCGGGCGCTGTCGGTGACGGAAAGGTTGCTCACTGGCAGGTGACGATCAGAAGAAGTGCGGGTTGCACGCTTCCCGAGGTGAGCGACGGACAGGCCTTGTTCCGCCACATTTCCAATGTCGGACGGCTCTCGTCACCGATCGGCCGACTGGAGGCATTTGGCGGCGACGCGAATGTGTCCCCGGTCACCGAGCGTTGTGTCGCTTCGCAAATCGTTGGCCAGGCGGCTGACCGTCCGCAGCCGCGAGAAGGTCGTGCATGCTGACCGAGGCAACTGCCCAAAAACGTTACACCCGCTAGCGGACCGTGTAGTTCGCAAGTCGGCCAGAAGCAGCCGATGAAAGCGATCACGCTCAAGAGCGGTCGCTCGATGAGCTCGTTTGAATGTTCAGCTCGGCGCCGACCGCGGGGTCGACTGCGGGTCTAATGCTGCGCCCTAAGCCACCGCGCCGGCGAGAGACCGACGGGCCTGCAAGAAACGGTGAAGCGATGAAGCCGGTCTCTCAGGTCAGCGAGCTCGTCGACGGGCACGCTGAGGTAGCAATAGAACTCGCCGAGCATCTGCCTTGTTCGCTCGCGCAGCGCGTGGCCGCTGGCGAGACAGCGAGATGACGACACGGCGCTCGTCGTTGGGATCGCGCCGCCGCGTCACCAACCCCTTCTTCTCCATGCGCTTGAGCATCGGCGAGAGCGAGCCAAGGTCCATCAGCAAGCGCCGCGGCCAGCTCGCCGACGCTCATCTCGTCGCACTCCCAGAGCACGACGAGAACCAGGTACTGCGGATAGGTGACGTCCAGCTTCTTCAAGAACGGCACGAAGAGGCGCGTCATGTGGTTGCCCGCGGCGTAGAGCGCAAAGCACAGGTGCTCGTCCAGCTTGGGCAACTCTTCCAGTGGTGCGCGGGCGGCCGCTTGGGTTTGCTTCTCATCGGTTTGTGCGCAAAGGATCGCCCGCAACCTACAAGAGCCCGCGCGGTCTGTCAACGCGGGCCCCGGTGGCGCGGCACCCTTCGGCGACGCTCGCCGGATTCAGGCCGCCGTTGGCTGGTGCGCCGGCCAGCCCGTTGAGAAAGATCTGCGTGAACGGCTTGGCCAGCAGCGGCTCGAGCTTGGGCACGATGGCCTTGATGGCCGGCGTGACCATGTGGGCCCTCGAGCGCCGCCTTGTTCGTCCACCGCTCGAAGGTGAGGAACCGGCCGGGCTCGGAGATCACCTCCATCAGCGTGTAGACCAGGCATCCGGGCTCCTTGCGCGATGACTTGGCGAACGGCACAAGCAGGTCGCGCAGCGCGCCCTCGCTGCCCGGCTTGGCATTGATCTCGGCGATGACGTAGTAGCCGGTGTCCTTCTTGGCCGGCGGCGGCGCGGCTCGAGCTGCTGAAGAGCACGGACACGGCGCCGCCGAGCATGGCGGCGCGGCGATCGAGTTTCGGCATGGCAGATTGTCTCCTAGCTTGAGCGTCGGACGATGGCAGCGCCGGTCGACGCTGCCGCCTGAGCGCATGTGGCTACGCCGCGAGCCTTTGCTCCGGCACGACGTCGAACCCGACGCGCGGAAAGTGCAGGTTGACGCGCGCCGACCGATGGGTCTTCGTGGCGAAGGACCACCTCGTCGGCGCTCCAGGCGAGCAGGCGGCCCGCCACGGGATTGCCGTAGTCGTCGGGCGTCACGCTGACCCAGTCGCCGCGCCGGCAGCCCGACGTCTTGCGCTTCGGGCGACCAGTCGTCCAGATCGCGCGGCGTCGCCGAGCGGGCGACTTCGATCGCCTGCTCCGGCGTCATCTCGGTCGGCTTGCCATGGCCGATCGCCGCGACGCGGTCGTACCAGGGGCCGACGACGCTCGAGAACGACAGCAGCTCCGTGATCTCCGGGCCACCGTTCTGGCGCGCAAACCAGATCGGGTGGTAGGCCGACAAGTCTGCCGCCGAAGGGCTCGACGCCGAGGATGAAGCTGGCGACCATCGCCGAGCAGATCCGCCAGCCACGCGATGTGCGCATTGAACCGCTGCAGATAGGTGCCGCGCTTGGGCAGCAGATCGGCTGGGTCGATGCTCACGCCGAAGAACGGGCGCGCGCTCGTCGATCAGCTCCTGGGGCAGCTTGCCTCCGAGATTGCCCAGCGTGAGGCACACGGCATTCATGAACGAGCCCTTCTCGATCCACCAGCCGAATGCCCTGGCCAGTGCCGGCCTGATGGCTCGGATACAGGCTGCCGGCGGTCGCCCAGCTTCTCCAGCACCGCGAGGATCAACAAGCGTGTCGCAGTAGAAGTCCGCTCCGATCTGAAGGATCGGCGTGCGTCGATAGCCGCCGGTCATCGGCGTGAGCTTGGGCCTCGGGGTCCAGACCGGGATCTCGACCGAGTTCCAGCTCAGCCCCTTGAGGCCCATGGCCAGGCGCGCCTTCTCGGAGTACGGCGAGAGTGGGTAGTGGTGCAGGATGATGGCCGACATGTCGTCTCCTTTGCAGGGCAATTATTTGTGCACAAAGTAGTTGCCTGCCGAGCGTCTGTCAACTGGAGGTTCCCACCGGGGCAGGTGAAACCCCGGCACGGCGAAAAGCAAAGCGCGCATTCGTGATGGCGCCTTCACGACCTGTGGGCCACTCTCTGAACGAGTGTTTGACCATCGCATCGCTAATGCGACGCTGAGCCAACATCACTTGATGAGACCGTACCCGCAAGCCGACATCGGGAATGCTCCCTTTCGACCCGGTGCGTGACTTCAAGCTCGGCACGGAGCTGCCGGCGGGCCATGCGGCGTTGGCGAGGCGATCCAGAAAGTTCTTTGGTTGGGGCGGATCGGTAGCCCGAACTCGCCCGCGGGCGCGGCCTACTCCGCGAGCACGATGCTCGAGCGCGTCACCACGTCCTGAGGCGCTGCCGTTCGCGCGCCATGAAGGCGTCGAACGCGCTACCGGCGTCGGTGCCGGGCACGGCGCCGGTCGTCACGACCCGCTCGCCTTCACGTCGGACGAACTCATCACGCGCACCACCTCGTCGGTCAGCAGCTTGAGCAGCGGCGCGGGCGTGCCGGCAGGCGCGACGATGCCCCCACGACTGCGTGATCTCGTAGCCCGGCACGGCGCTCGGCCACGGTCGGCAGCTGCGCCAGGCTCGGACTGCGCTCCGTGCCGGTGGTGGCCCAGCGCGCGCGCGCGACCTCGTTGAGATGCGGTCCAGCCGCGATCGGCGAGGTGATGATGAGCTGCGCGTTGCCGGCGATCGAGTCGACCAGTGGACAGCCGGCGTCGAGCGACTCCGAAAACCCTTTTTTCCTGCCAATAAGTTCACGCCACGTGCTGTGGCGCAGCAGCGGCGCGCCGACGAGCATCTCGAGGCGCCGGACGCCCCAGGGATCATTCGCGTCGCGCATCGTTACGCAGCCGCGGCGATCAGCGACACGAATCTCACGCCGCCGCGTCGTCAACCTACACCTGTGCCTCGGCACTGGCGGGAGAATGCATCTTGTGGTCTGTCCTGGCGGACAGATTTCCAACGAGGAGATTCCGCATGCGACGTCGAAATGCTCTGGGCGCACTGGGCGCAATCGGGCTGGCCGGGCCGGCATGGTCTGCGACGGAGGCGGGGGCAGCGCGACCGAGATCGTGCTCGGCCAAAGTGCAATCACTTCGGGACCCCTGGGTGTGCCGATCAAGGCGCTCAACTCAGGCGCACAGTTGGCGTTTGACGCTGTCAACGCGCAGGGTGGTGTGCATGGCCGCAAGATTCGGGTGATCACGCTGGACGACGAACTTGCACCGCCCAAGGCGGTCGCCAACTACAAAAAGCTCATCGAGGAGCAGGGCGTGGTAGCGATGTTCGGGTGCGTGGGCTCCGGCACAACCGCGGCTGCCGCCAGGCGCTGCAAGACAACGGCTGTGCCTCGGTGGGCGGCTTTGCGGTCGCGGATTCAGCGCGCGAGAAGGTCAGCAGCCACGCCTTCTTCGTGCGTGCGAGCGCCGAGCGCGAGGCCGAGGTCTTGGTTCGGCAGCAGCCACGATTAGCGTCACACGCATCGCCGGTTGCCTATCTCGACAATCCCGGCGGCGCGGAAGCGTGGCCCGGTAACGAAGGCGATGACATCGGTCCAGCCACGCCAGTGGCTGCCGGCGCGGTCAAGGGCGATGGCACCAACGCGGCGCAGATCGGCCGCGAACTCGCAGCCGCGCAGGCCTCAGGCGGTGATCATGTACCTGAGTGGGCGCCAGCCGGCTGATCTGATACCGGCGATGCGCGCCGCTGGGTCGAGCCCGGATGTTCTACGGCATGTCGATTGTTTCGGGTGAGGTCGTCGCCAAGGTGCTGGGCGAGCAAGCCCGGGGCCTAGCGATCGCGCAGGTGGTCCCGCTGCCCGAATCCAGCGTCGAGCCGGACACTCAAGACCTACCAGCACACGCTGCAACAGGCGACGCCGAACCGAGCTACTACTCATTCGAAGGTTGGCTCAACGCCCAGGTGATGATCGAAGGCCTGCGCCGCACCGGCCGCGAACTCACGCGCGCTCGGTTGCTAGCGGCAATGCGGCGCGTTGAAGATGCGCCTGGCCAACATGGACCTCGACTTCACCGGCAGCGGCATTGCTGCCTCGCGCTTCGTCGAGCTGGTGCAGGTGCGCTTCGACGGCAAGTACGTCCGGCTGAGGCAGGCCAGGCAAGGCCAACCCCTCAATCACGCTCTGCATACTGGAAGCGTCCACAGAGACGGACGCGCGGAACTCAGCCACGCTCTGGGGCTAACCCTGCCACCGTCTCTGCTGTTGCGGGCAGACTACCTGGTCGAGTGACGCGTCCGGAACAGTCAGATCCGAACGCAGCATGTGAAAGACGCTGGCCGGTTTCTCTCCGCGGCCTAAGCCCTGCGCCTTCGGATGAAGGGCCGGTTCCGAGATCAAAGCGGACGTACGCGTGGCGAAGCGTTGAACGACTGCTCTCGGCGTTAGCTGTCGTTCAGTTGAACGTTCCCGAGCGTCCGAGATCAGTCTGTTCCGGTCCTTCGCGCGTCGATCTCAAACGACAGCACATGGCCGACTGCAGGTACCGGTGAACGGCGGGTTAAGCGCAGTTCAGTTTCGAGATGAGTTCTGAACGTCGAGCAACCAAGCGGTCACAGTTCTGCCAATGGGCATCAAGACTGGCTGCCTGGAAGCCGCCGGTCGTGGGCACCGGCAGTCGGCCACAAGCGGGTCCTGGTGAGGGGCGGCTTTGAGGCCGTTCGAGTTAGGACCAGCGAGTTCACCTGAACCTGGCGTGGTCCTGTTTCGTGGCTTTCGACCACTCCTGCGCGAACGATAGGGAAACGAGTGCTCGGCAGGCTGTTGTCCAGTGGAACTCTCGCGCTGACGACGCACGGGACCGTTGGCGCGGTGATGTCGTTCGGACTGACTGATCTGCCAAGCGCTGGAACACTCTCGCCCCTGTACAGGGAGGTGCTAGAGGTCGGCGATGCCTCGTCAGCAGGCGCTAGCGTGATTAAGCGAAAGCGGTGATCGATGCGAACAGTGCCGCACGAACCGACAGTTCAAGAATAGCCTGACCTCTAGTTCTGGCCCTGAACAGGCCGCCCCACGCGGTGAATCCAAGGTCGCCCTTCATGGCGGGAGCGTCTACAACGAAACGTGCTCGCGCACCGTTCGGTATCGCACATAGGCCGCACACAGCTTGGCCCCAATCGCTGTCTCGTCGTGTGGCGCGCCAGGTCCCGGCGGGTGTTCCTTCGGGTCGTTGCTGCTGCAACGCCAGGGTGGTGCTGGCGAGTCGGTCGCCGACAAAGTCGAAGCGGTCCGCGCGATTGGCCGGTTTTGGACAGAAACTCGGACTCGGAGCAACCAAGGTCGGTGCGCCGATCTTCATCAAGTTAGGGGCACGTCTCGTGCAGTTCCGGCGCGGACTAGCTCATGAGGTTCGCCCTGATACGCCGTGGTTGGTGTGCCGGCCAGCTTCTCGGCTATCAAATGATCTAAGCGCCGAAACGCAGCTCGGGCCGCGAATCGACGGAGGGGAATGAACCCATGCCGGTCGAGCGCCCATCCACTGCGACCCCGCCGGGGAGCTCTCCAGGAGAACGATCCTTCTCTGTGTCGGCCCCGCAGGTTATCGTTGCCAAAGGGCGGCGGCGCAGTTCGTGGCATCGGCGAGAAGTTCACCGCCAACCCCGTCACCGGTACCGCTTCCTTCAGCGTGCCGATTGCTACATCGCCCGGCCGCTCGGGCTTCGGTCCTCAACTGGTGTTGTCCTACGACTCCGGCGCAGGCAATGGTTCGTTTGGCCTGGGCTGGGGCCTGGCTCTGCCTTCGATCACCCGCAAGACCGACAAGGGCCTGCCGCGAGTACTGGTGACGTCGACGAATCGGATGTCTTCATCCTCTCCGGCTCCGAGGACTCTGGTGCCCGCGTACCAGAAAGGTGCGGACGGCAGCTGGGCTCGCGATACGCAAGGTGGTCTCGTCCACGATGAAGAATCGCGCAACGGCTATGCGGTCAAGCACTACCGTCCCCGCATCGAAGGACTGTTCGCCCGCATCGAGCGCTGGACTCGCCAGGCCGACGGCGACACGCATTGGCGTTCGATCTCGAAACACAACGTCCTGACGGTGTATGGCGGCACTGCCGATGTCGCGCATCGCCGACCCTGCCGATCCAGAGCCAGGTTTTCAGCTGGCTGATCTGCCAGAGCTATGACGACAAGGGCAATGCGATCGCCTACGAGTACGTGGCGGAGAACGCCGACAACGTCGATCTTTCCGCAGGTCCAACGAGCGCAATCGCGTAACGCTCGGCGAACCGATATCTGAAGTACATCCGCTACGGAAACCGGCCAGCCGCAGCTCATCGATCCCCACGCAGCCGAGCTTTCGTCAGTTGCACGTTCCCGCGCCGGATCTGAGCAATGCGGGCTGGATGTTCGAAGTGGTGTTCGACTACGGCGAAGGCCACTACGGCGAGATGCCCCCGGATGCGGACGGCCGTACGTTTGCCACCAGCGAAGGTGAAGCCACCCCTCGGCAGCAAGTGGCCTGCGCGCCTCGACCCGTTCTCAAGCTATCGATCCTGCTTCGAAGTGCGCACCCATCGGTTGTGCCGGCGCGTGCTGATGCTGCATCACTTCCCGGACGAGCTGGGGGTGGACGACTGTCTGGTCCGCAGCACGGAGTTTGCGTTCCAGGAGAAGCCCAACGGAGCCGTCATCACCCAGATCGTTCAATCGGGCTTCAAGCGCATCGCTTCGCCTTCGCCGCGCTACCTCAAGCGTTCACTGCCGCCCCTCGGAATTTGGCTATTCCGTCAGCCCGCTCGAAGACCTGAGCGATGACCGCCTCCCCTTGCAGGAACTCGACGATGCCAATCTGCGCAACCTGCCGCGGCGGCATCGACGGCAGCAGCTACCGCTGGATCGACCTCGATGGCGAAGGCATCGCCAGGCGTGCTGAGCGAGCAGGCCGATGCCTGGTTCTACAAACCCAATCTCGGCGAAGGCCAGTTCGGCGCGGTCGAGGAAGGGTGGCGGCGCGCCCGTCGCTGGCGGCGCTCAATCGCGGTCGCCAGCAACTGCTCGATCTCGCGGGAGACGGTCACCTCGATCTGGTCGACTTCAGGCACCGACCCCGGGCTTCTTTTCCCGTACCGACGATGCCGGCTGGGAACGCTTCCGCAGGCTTCATCGATCTCCCCAACCTCGATTGGCAAGACCCGAATCTGCGCTTCGTCGATCTGACCGGCGATGGCCATGCCGACCTCCTCGTGACCGACGACCAGGTGTTCTTCACCTGGCACGAATCGAATGCCGAAGAGAGGCTTCGGGCCGGCGTGCAGGGTGCCCTTGCCGATGGACGAGGAACTCGGACCTCGCCTGGTGTTCGCCGATGGATCGCAGTCGATCCACCTGGCTGACATGTCCGGTGACGGCCTCACGGATCTGGTGCGCATCCGGCAAGAGCGAGGTCTGCTACTGGCCCAATACGGGCTACGGTCGCTTCGGTGCCAAAGTCACCTTGAGCAATGTGCCGTGGTTCGATGACGAGGTGTCGTTCGATCAGCGGCGAGTTCACCTCTTCGATACCGACGGATCCGGACCCACCGACATCGTCTCACCTCGGCCGCGACGGCATTCGCGTCTATCTGAACCAGTCGACGCTGGTTGGTTGCGTATTGCTTAGCACTCGGTCCTCGGCGTTCAGCCCGGGCAGTTATGCGGGAGGGCAACGGCATGGCATTAACGCGCTCACAAGAGAATCTGGAAGCCACGCTGGCCGCGTGTCAGCAGTGCTTGCGGCGCTCGACCCGGCGCCAGCGGATGTCGATCCCACAGCGACGAAAGCCTCGCTGGCGCAAATGATGAGACGATGGCGGAGATCAAAGAAAAGTTCTTCATGAAGACCAACCCCAGTATCCCTCCAACGGTTATATACCAGAGAAGTTGCAACACAGCTCGAGGAGTTAGTCGGCAAAGGGGATTCTGGACGGTTTCTGGCGCATACGACAAAGTTCCAGACTGGTCAAGAAACCTGGTCGAAAGGCGAAGATGGGGGACGACAATTACATGGCAGGCGGACCGGTGCTCATCACAGGCGGTGCAGGAGTGTGGGTCGCATCCTCATATCACGATTGCGACGCGATGGGCCCTCGGTGCGTGTGTTGACTCCACTACCGATTCACGCTGGCTCGAAGGCGAGGACGGTATCGAGGTGGTCAAGGGGGATATCACTGACGGCGGCGATACCGTGCGGCGAGCTGTCGACGGGGTTGAGGCGGTGATCCATCTGGCGAGCGATCCTCCCGCCAGCGGCGGTAACGACCGGGCCAGAACCACGCGTCGTGGAGGGGACGAGGCAGATCGTCCATGCCCTCGAACAACTGGCCCCACAGGCAACCCTGGTGTTCGGCTCTCAGTGCGGTCGGCACCTACGGCGACGACCGGGAACCACCGCCGGTGGGCGTCGTGTTACGGCGCCATCGATGTCTATCACGGAGAGTAAAATCGTCGGAGAACAGATGCTGCGTGACTCAGGGCAGGCTGCGTTCATCCGCGCATCGCGACATCCACGTCGTTCCCCGCCTTTCAGGAACCGCCCGCGTATGGCCGTTTTATGCCCGACCGGCGCGTCGAGTTGGTGCATCGCGATGATGTGGTCGCGCTTGCTAAATACGCCACGACCGCTCAGCCACGCGCGGCAAAACCTCTAATATCGCTGGGGGGCTCCACCTGGCAAGAAGTGACCGGTCGCGAATATGGCGGAACGGCTGTATGATCTCCTGAGGTATCTCCTGAGGAGGCTACCGCACTGCTTCCGAGGTGGGTCGGGTGGTGCGATACCGGGCGTCACAGCGGCTCCTGAGGTATCAAAAACACCGTATGGAACCTTCCTGGCACAAATCGAGGCTGAGATTGCTCGCTTGATGGGAGACATCGACGAGCTCGAAAAAACCTGATGATCAGGCAGTGCCGATGCAGCAGCTGTCGACCTTCCTAAATATCAGGCCACGTTGGCTGTCCAGCATCATGGGGGCTGGCGGAAATCAACCCTCATGAATCGGCTGGCGGACGAGCAGGTGGGTAGCCGTGCTTTGGGTCGGGTGCGCAAACTCCACGCCAATGCCGTGGGCCGGGCACGGTCGGGCAAATCTTGCTGATACGCGATGCCCCGATTGGCCGGACCAGCTGGAAGTCTTGGCACAACGCTGGAATCGCCTGCTCTTAAGTCGCCATCACGACCTGGGCGACGCCATGATGAGAATATCGATGTCGCGCCATTACACGTAAATCAGGAGCAAATCCACCGTTGGCGATCATCATCCTCAAGACCATTAGCGCCCGCAAGCGTTGGTTTAAGGCACCGAATCATTCGGAGCCGGTGATCCCACCCTGGTCGCAGGTCATTTATGCGGTAGTGAACTGCGAGATTCTTGGGCAGCCGTTGACCGAAGGGCTGGTGCATCGGCCAGAACAGCGTAGCCGAGTTGACCGGTTTGCACCTGGGCGACCCGATCCCACTCCACAGGCGGTGGGAGGATGCTGACGCATCCGGATACTATGCTGCGAAATTCCCCACGGTGCGACGGCGTCGTCTACATCAGCCACGTGCGTTCGCCCGAGGATCTCGTGCAAGCTAGTCGCATCGCGTCTACTACCTTGATCGCACCGTACTTCATGATGTGGTCGCGGGGAGATACCCCCAGCGGCATTTTATGAAATCCCATCCGGCATCGTCTTGTAGAACGGGGCGTCCCCAGATTTCTACCTTTTCGGATGTGCTGGGCTCACACCCTGCCAGAGTGGTGTTTTGGTCGGCAGATATTCCGTCCAGTTCTTGCACTGAGTCGGCCCACATAAACCAACCGACGCCGAACGATCTGACTCATCTCGGCGCCGAACGACGACTTGCTCGATTTCCTCGCGTGCGGATCTCGCCAGATGCTGGGCGGTAACGGTCAGGACTGGAAACCGCTTTCCCCACCTCTAGGCCTGCTCGGCCAATAGTATACGGACCGCCGATCCGGGTTCGTCACCGCTTGCAATACCACAGTCAATTGCGCCGGACTCGTAGCCATGAGGGTGCGTCCGCAAGCCTTCCGTTAGCTCCCAAGGTATCTGTACGTCCTGTAACGGCCTGGACATCGGCAGCTCAGGACCAAGGTCACGTAAAACGCCAGCAGCGGTGCCCAAGCCGCCAACTGCTTCGCTGCCAACGCCGGATCAGGATCGGGATGGAGAAGCTCGAGAAGTCGCCCGGCAGGTGCTGGAGAATAGCGCCGATGGTCGCGTCGAGGCGGTCTCCGATGAAATCGCACTGCGTCGCATACAACGCATACAGTGTCCAGACGCTGTAGATCCATGTGCCTTCGGCCGCGTGACTCATCGGCCATGGCATTGGCCGATCCCACGACGACACCTGCACCGTATGGCCCTTGGGGGTGAACAGGGCTTGCTCATTGGCTCAGCACAGTGTGAGGCCATCAGTGGCGCGTATGTCGGTCGTATCGATCTGTTCTGGCAACTGCATCCGACCCTTCCGCTCCAGTGTCCCACGGCGCTATTCCCCGGTGAAATGCGCTGGTCGTTTGTCGAGGAAAGCTGCCGTCCTTCCCGCATGTCCTCGGTGCTGCAAATGACTCCAAACAGATTTTCCTCGAGCTGCAAGCCTCGGCCAGGTCATCTCCATGCCATGTTGTACGGCTTCCAGAATCACCCCACGGCAAGCGGGCTTTGGCGAGTCTGCTGGGCGTGCAGCCGTCGCCATAAAGCTCGGCCATACGGCACCACTTTATTGACCAGGCCGACACGATGGGCCTCCTGGGCCGAGATCGCTTCACCAGTGAGCATCATCTCGAGCGCGATACCCGTGCCGACCCAGACGCGGCAGCCGTTGCGTACCACCGGCACCGGGGAAGAAGGCCGAGGTTGATCTCTGGCTGACCGAAACAGGCGTTTTCACGCGGCCAGACGGATGTGGCAGGCCATCGCCAGCTCACAACCGCCACCCAGCCTCAAAGCCGTTCACCGCCGCGATCACCGGCTTCCCCAAATGGGCAATGGCCCCGAAGACCAGACGATTTTTCTCCACGAAGACCTTGGCGGCTATCGGCGTCGTCTGTGCCAACTGTTTCAGGAAATTGATGTCTGCTCCAGCGCAAAAAGCGCGGTCGCCCGACCAGTGGGAATGATCACCCGACCTCAGGGTCATGCTTCATCTCACCGAACACCTGAATCCAACTCTTCAAACATCTCGGGGCTGCTGGGCATTCAAAACACGAGGGCGGTTCATCGTCACATAGCCGATCGGGCCTTTTTCTCGTAGAGTAACGTGTCGTAAGGCATCCGTTTACTCCTCTCGGGCAGCTATCGCCCGTGAAACGGCAACAACGGTTGCTTAGCGAAACGCCTGGACGCCGGCGTGGAAATCTTCGGTAGCGTACAAGGCCGCGGCGAGCGCCGCCCGGCTCGACAATGCCGCGCAGCTCCGGATTGTCGAGGCAGGCACGCTGGCGGCGGACTGCATGAGCGACAAGGGCGCATAGGTCGCCATTTTGTGGGCCATGTCATAGGAGTGTAGCGTTCAAGGTGGTCCAGGCGTCAAGGACGCGATTGATGAGGCCGATTTGTAGCGCTTCCTCGGCTCCCCAGTCGACGAACTGGGTGATATCATCGCCCGCGGCGAACGCCTTACCCCTGCCCCCCTGAGGATCCAGCACACGGATGTCGGCATCCTCGCGCAATTGCATGACATCGGCGGCGGGGTGAGTTGCATCGCCTCGTTCAGGGCATTGCGTGCCTCAGGACGATTGAATACCACCGTCGCTGGGAGGTTCGCGCTGGAGGAGAATCAGGGGTTCGGGCATCGTTTCTCTCCTGTAGCTCCCTCTCCCACTGGGAGAGGGTTGGGGTGAGGTGTTGCCGCACACCTCAGCTAGCGAAGCTAGGCGAGCCTCGCCACACAACGACTACACAGGAGGGGATGCTCAGAATGCTTGCCCGACATCCTCCTGCCAGTGCCAACACCGCGCACGCATTTCGAGCCGGGGGCGTGGCGAACCAGTACCTTTAACTCCGGGATGACGTCGCTGGCCATCGCCTCGGCTGGCGCCGCATCGGCGGCATCGAACACAAACTATCGCCTGGCACGCTAACGAGCATCGGAGCGACGGAGCGCAAACGCTGAGACAATGCAGATGCTGGCAAGGGTCTTGGCATGAGCATCAAGAAGGTCGCGTCGTTCGCCATCGAATATACATCGACTGCCGCTTCAGGCGAGAGAGTCCCAATAATCTCTTTTGATTTGCGCGCCTGCTCCACCTTTCAGGATCTCCGCGCACCTCCAGCAGCTGGTCCCAGCGCTCCGCCAGTGCCTCATCGATGTATGCCGTCTTGACTTGAGGAAATTCGCTCAGATGGACACTCGGCTCCTCCCCGACTGGCAGCCGGCAGATAACCCCAGATTTCCTCCGCGGTGAACGCCAGCATGGTGCCATCAACTTGACCAGTGCCAGGAGGTCTCATGCAACACGGTCTGCGCACTGCGACGCTCCGGCGCATCGGCCCTCGCCGTATGCAGGGTATCCTTCTGCACATCGAGATAAAACGAGCTCAGATCGACGATGCAGAAGTTGTGCAGCGTATGGAACACAATGTGGTACTCGTGGTCGTGATAGGCCCGTCGCACTCGCTCAATGGTCGCTTCTGCAGCCGGTGCAGCATCAGGCAGTCCAGCTCCTGCATCTCGGCGTATGGCAAACAGTCCGCCGTGGAGTCGAAGTCCCGCCAGGTTACCCAGTAAGAACCGGCAAGTATTGCGTATGCGGCGATACACACTTCGACCAGATGGCTGGTGATCTCAGCATCAGGACCGCGTACGTCCTCGCGAAATTCTCCGACGCCACCCATAGACGCAGGATCTCGGCACCATGCTTCTCGATGACCTCTGAGGGCCACAACGTTGCCAAGCGACTTAGACATCTTGCGCCCCTGCGCATCGACGGTGAAGCCGTGGGTCAAGACCGACATGTACGGAGCTTGATCACGGGTGCCGACAGCGGTCAACAGGAGGTATGGAACCAGCCGCGATGCTGGTCGCTCCCTTCAAGGTAGAGGTCGGCCGGCCAGGTGAGGTCGGGATGTCGTTCCAACACGGCAGCGTGGCTGACGCCGGAATCGAACCAGACATCCAAGATGTCCGTCTCCTTGGTGAAGCGGTCGCCACCACATTCGGGACAACGGTAGCGGGGGGAGCAGATCAGCAGCGTCACGCTCGAACCAGACGTCTGCGCCTTCGCGCTCGACCAGGGTGGCCACGTGTTCGGCTAACTCCTGGCGGGCCAATGTCGCCTGGCAGCTTTGGCAGCCAAAACACCGTGATCTGACACCCCAGGCCCGTTGGCGCGAGATACACCAGTCAGGACGGCTCTCCACCATAATGGCGATGCGCTCTTCGCCCCGGGGGATCCATTGTACGCGGCGGATCTCTTCGAGGGGCGCGTGTTGGCGCAGGTCGTTGGCCTGCATCGAAATGAACCATTGCGCCGTGCCAGCGGAAGATCACCGGATTTTTGCAGCGCCAACAGTGCGGATAGGAGTGGGTGATGCGCTCCTCTTTGAGCAAGAATCCATCGGCGCGCAGCTTGTCGACGATCTTCGGGTTCGCTTCCCAGACGCTCATCCCTGCACATAGCGGTGTCTGTGGTAAGAATCGGCCGTCATCCCCCACCGGGTTGTAGATCTCAGGCGATATTTGATGCCCATCTCGTAGTCTTCCTGGCCATGGCCTGGCGACCGTATGGTTCACATCCGGTGCCCTGGTCGAGGGGTGACATGCTCGCCCAGGATGAATACCGAATCGCGCTCGATGAACGGGTGGCGAGCCTTCCAGCCGCTCGGCGCCTCACCCGGCACCGGTGTGGAGGATGTTGTCGCCGGGAAACCGGGCTTTTGCAGCACAGGCTCGGCCAGCTCCTTCGCCAGCGAGAAGACGTCGCCGTTGGTCTCCTGGCCCGAACGTATTCGTAGGACGGATGAAACGCGATCAGCCAGGTTCGCTGGCGGCGTCCAGGGGATGGTGGTCCAGATCAGCACCGCGGCCTGCTTGCCCTGCAGAAACGGCGGCCTCGGCCTGCGGCTCTGGGCGGTAGAACTTCACCCAGATCGGACTCGTCAGTGCGGTCCTCGTATTCCACCTCGGCCTCGGCCAGCGCCGTCTGATCAGAGATGCACCAGGTGCACCGGCTTGACGCCCTTGTAGACCCCGCCGCGCCCGAAAAGCGGCCGAGCTCGCGGACGATCTGTGGCCTCGTGAGGCCATAGCTCATGGTCAGATAAGGGGGTGTTTCCGCGGTCGGCAACGCCGCCCATCCGTTTGAACTCTTCCCGCTGGATATCGATAAAGCGCTCGTGGAAATGCGCGACAGCGTCGGCGAATATCGGCTTTGCTCATGCCAGCTTTTTGTGTCGCCGAGCTCCAGATCGACCTGGTGCTCGATCGGCAGGCCATGGCCAATCCCAGCCCGGCACGTATGAACCGGCGTTAGTAGCCTTCCATGCTCTCTTGACGCGGACGACAAGATCTTTGAGGGATCTTATTGAGGGGCGTGTCCTAAATGGAGATGCCCATTCGCATAGGGCGGCCCATCGTCGTAGGATGTATGGCGGCCGGCCAGCGTACTTATTGCCGTGGCTGCTTTGATAGATGTGTTCCTGCTCCCAGCGTTGCAGCAGCTCTTGCTCGAGCTTTCCCAGACTGGCTTTCATGGGAAGCAGGACGTCTTGGAGCAGGTTGACGGTGTCTTTGTAATCCACGGCGTACAGCATCCTCTCATCTGCCAGCGAAGGTTTGTCGTCCACATCCAGACTGGCAACGGCCCAACGTTGCAGGTCAGTGGAGACAGAATACTTTCTGGGGCAACTATGAGCGGTGGGAGGGTCCTCGACGCCACCGTCAGCCAAAAAGAATCTCGAAATCCACCAAATCATAACCATGACTGAGGCAGTTTCTCATGCCGACAATCTGCGGCCATGGGATTCCGGGATAACGGACATGCTCTTCCGGGAAACTCGTACGGCCTCACCAATGATTTCCAGCAGGCGGACCAAAGCCAGATTGAGGGCGGTCTATGTCAAGGTCCTCCCGTGACATGTTTTGAACTGAGCGTATGCCTCTCGTGCATGATCAAACATGATGCAGGGGAGATGCGGGAATGTGTGGGCATAGGGGACCTCTGCTCTGCCAGCAGCTAATGCGGAAATAGAGGGCTTAAGCACAAGGGCGTATTCAGGTCGACCCACATACCCACGAGCTCAGAAGGCTCTAATTCCATGCCTGCCAGCCGAATCAGACCTGGCACGTGGCAGGGCTCAAACTCCACCAAGACATCCATATCGCTCTCAGATCGAAAATCATCACGTAGCACCGAGCCAAGAGCGCGAGCTTACGGATGTGATGACGGCGACATTGGGCAACGTCTCAGCTCTCGGGATGGCTAACTTTGTTTGCGTCATCGGTATTCCCTTCATATCGCAACTTGATCGCCGCGCGCATTCAGCCATTGTCGCCTGCGCGGTGTGCTGGGCTTTTACTCCCCTCTTCGAACACCGCTTCGGGACCTCCTGTGGCCGCTCCTCAAGCGCCCGCGACGCTTGTCGGATTCGGCCGCATCTCCTGCAATAAATTCGTGCTCATCATCTTCTTGCAATCGATGCAGCCGATGCCGGCGGTCCGACATTCGCGATCGACGACGAGTGCGATGGTCTCCTGAGGCTGTAGATCTTATGAAAATCGAATACGGGGCAGACCTCGGGATTGCCCGGATCATGCGGCGCTTGCGGGCCGGATCGGTGGTCATCATCACCCTGATCTTGCGATCGATCTCCTCTGGGGCGTCGGTGGGGAAGAGTGCGTTATTGTAGCTCTTGCTCATCTTCCGTCCGTCCAGCCCCGGCACCTTCGATTGCTTCAGTCAGGGAGCGGCTGCGGCTCCGGGGAACACCGGCGTATAGAGGTGATTGAAGCGCCGAGAACGATGTCGCGACCTTGCCAGTTCGATATGCGGCACCTGATCGATGCCCACCGGCACGCGCGCAGTTGCAGCTCATATACATAATGATGTCAGCGGTTTGCAGCACTGGGTAGCCAGAAAGCCAAGGTGGTGAGAGGTCTCTGTCTTTGATCTGCTGCTGCTGCTCTTTGTAGCTGGGCACCCGTTCCAGCCAGGAGCCGAACTGGCGTAATCATCACGACAAGAGCAAGTGGAGCTCGGCGTGCTCCGGCATCGCGCGATTGGATAAACAGCGTGCATTTCTCCGGGTCGAGCCCCACCGCCAGAAGACCCGCCATATTATCCAGCATGTTCGCTTTCAAGGCAGTCGGTGTCGGCTTAGTCGGTGGTCAGGGCGTGCCAATCGGCGATGAAGTAATAGCACTCGTACTGATGCTGCAAGTCCTGCCAATTCTTCAGCGCGCCCAGGTAATTGCTTTAATTGCGGGGGTGCCGGAGGAACGGATGCCGCTGAGCACGTGTGTCGCGCCATGTGAGCCTCTCCGTCGAGTATCGTCAGCAGGAAGCGGACGGTGCCTAGGATCAAAGAGGACAGATCACCTGCTGGATCGCCCCGCGACCCATGAACAACACGAGCAGGATGATGAACCGATAGGGTTCCAGCTGGCTGACGGTAATCGCCTGGCGACGGAGGCAACACCCCGTTCGAGTACGCGCGCCCCATCCAACGGGGGCACCGGCAGCAGGTTGAAAATCGCCAAGCGACGTTGATCCACGGGCTGGCCGTCGGGCATCGCTGATAGACGGGCTCGCCGCGATATTAGCGGTCAAGTGCCAGGGATCGCGCGCACCAGACGGGGACCGGGAACCAGCTGCAGCGCCAAACGCCGACGCTGATTGCCAGCAACGCAGATTCATCGCTGGACTGCGGCGAGGGCGACCCAGATCATGTCGGTGCGCCTGGCCGGCGCAGGTTATGGGGGTTGACCGGCACGGGCTTAGCCCGGCTCGATTCGACGGGCGCTCCTGGTGATCGTGGCAAACGGGAATGAAAAAGGTTGCCTAGCGGGTCCCATAGTGCTTGATCCGGGTTCAAGGTCAGACGGCCCAGCCCAGCGCGCGGTCTGATCGCCGAAGCGCAGGGCCACATAGCCGTGGGCCAATGTAATACGTAACTT
>ERZ1370068.4490-contig-3560_pt1 | contig 116722 bp, 166 predicted proteins | sample MGYA00561227_ERZ1370068 | MGnify/ENA primary metagenome ERZ1370068 (study PRJEB38410, sample SAMEA6850437) | metagenome | study: Metagenomic assessment of the ecological functions of the soil: analysis of the soil microbiota associated with the...
GCGCTTTTACGTATTGGCTAGCCTTCCGGTTTTCAGTTTGATTCAGGCGGTCTTGCCCGATGGTATCGCGATCGCACTTCCGGAGCCATCGAGTCGCTTTTGTCAGCCGTCGTCGCCGACGGCATGACCGGCCGCCGACATCGCTCGAATTGTGAATTAAGCGCACAGGGTGTCGCCAACATTGTTTCGATAGTGTTCGGCGGTCATCGTGCGTTACCGGCACGGTGGCACGAACGCGCCACCAACGTGCGAGCTGAGCGCGCGGGACCTGTCTCGGGCATTTTTTCACTGCGCCTATCTCCTGCATCTTTCTCCCGATAGGAGCTGCCGCTGGCGGGCTACATACCGCTTGCCGCCCTGGGTGCCGTGCTCGCTGTTGTTGCCTGGAATATGGCGGAAAAAGAAGAGTTCTGGTCGCTTGCTGCGTTCATCGCGCGGGGACGCGGTCGTGCTTCTGGCTACTTTCCTGCTGACGATTTTTGTCGATCTCATCACTGTGGCATTGCGGTCGGGGTCGTGCTCGGCGCACTGCTGTTTCTCCACCGGATGGCAGAAAGCGTCGAAGTGGCCGGCGGGCGATCCCCGCTCGAAGACGTGGCCGACGATGTCGACTCGCGCACGCGCTACGATGCCGGGCAGGCCACCAATCGCGACGTGATGGTCTATCAAATCGATGGTGCGTTTCTTTCGGCGCTACCGCGCGCGTATTGGGCGTCCTGAACGCGTGGGAGCGCCACCGCGGCTTCTGGTGTTGGACTTCAAGGATGTACCGCTGATCGACACCACTGCAGCACGGTCGCTTGTCACGTTCGTGAACAAAGTGGTGCGGTCTGGGGACGAGCTGTCGCTTTTGCTGCGGCCCGGCCAACCGTCGCCGACCTCTCAACAGGGCCGGATTGAAGCCACCGCTCGTGCGATACCCGCGACCGCGCGGGACGCGGAAACTATGGCACGCCTCAGGTAAACCCTGAGGATCGACGTCGACTTCAGTTCACGTTGCCGCGAGCTATGGGCGCCCCAGCAAGCCATCCTGCGCAAATAGGCCGAGAGATCGAAGGCCGCGCGGTGATTTCACAAGCAACCGGAAACCGGTGCCGGCCACGTACGACCGCGATCGGCGCTTCGGCCGGACCGAGCACGCGGACATGCTCGGATCTTTTGGCGCAGCATTGGCGAGCGTGCGACCGTAGGCTTCGGCCGCGTGCCTGTCATTGGCGGTGATGACGAGGCTGGCCAGCCGCCCAAACGGCGGATAGCCCGTGCGCTCACGCGCTGTTCGATCTCATTTTTGTAGAATGCCTCGCGGTCGCCGGAAGATAAGCGCGCGCATGACCGGATGCTCGGGCTGATGGGTCTGCAGATAGCCGAAGCCACGGCCCTCCTCACGCGCCCTGCGCGTGCCGACCACCTGATGCAACAACTGAAAGTACGCTCGCGGCACGCGGGGTCGCCGTTACCCAGGCCGAGATCGGCGTCGACGATGCCGACCAGGTTGAGCTTGGGAAAATGGTGACCCTTGGCGACGAGTTGCGTGCCGATGATGAGATCGAAGCGTCCTTGCGCCACGTCGTCGAGCTCCTGCCGGAGAGCGCTCAACCGATTCCACGAGATCGCTCGACAGCACGAGGATGCGGGCCTGCAGGAAATAGCTCCGCCGGCCTCCTGTTCGAGCCGTTCAACGCCTGGGCCCAACGGCAGCGAAGCTTGTCAGTAGCATGACAATTCGGAGCATTCCGCCGGTGGCGGCATGGAGAACCCGCAGTGATGACAAACCAGCCGGCGCCTGAAGCCGGTGGTCGACCAGCCAGGCATCGCAATTCGGGCATTGCAGACGGAAACCGCACGCGCGGCACAATGTGAGCGGCGACATAGCCGCGACGATTGAGAAACAGCAAGCGCCTGCTCGCCCGCGACGTCAGCGAGATCGCCACGGCTTCGGCAAGCCGCGGCGAGATGAAACGTCCGCGCGGCGGACCTCTCGCGGCGCATGTCGATCGCCTCGATCGAAGGCAGATGCGCGCCGCCGAAAGCGCTCCGGCAAGTGAACGTGCCGGTAGCGGCCCCGCCGCGCATTGACTTCCGATTCGACCGACGGTGTCGCCGAGGCGAGAACCACGGGAATTTTCGCAATCGACCCGCGCACAACCGCCATGTCGCGCGCGTGATAGTGCGCGCCATCTTCCTGCTTGTAGGCGGGATCGTGCTCTTCATCGACGCACGATGAGTCCGAGATCGGCATAGGGCAGAAAAAGTGCCGAACGTGCGCCGACCACCACACGCACTTCGTTCGCCGCGACCGCCGCCCAGTGCGCGCGCTTGCGCTGCGAAAGTTGCGAATGCCATTCCGCCGGACGAACGCCGAACGCGCGGCGAAAGCGATCGAGGAACTGCGCAGTTAGCGCGATTTCCGGCATGAGGATCAGGGTCTGCCGCTTGCGCCGGATATTTTCGGCAACTGCCTTCGAAATAGACCTCCGTCTTGCCCGAACCGGTCACACCGTCGAGCAGTGTGACGCTGTAGCCACGCCTTGTGCAACCGTTGTGCGCAGTGCGTCGGCGGCGGCCAGTTGGGCCAGCGAGAACTCCGGCTTGCGGAAATCGGGGTCCGGCTGCGGCGCCACGGGCTCCGGCGGCAGCACTGACGGTTTCCAGCGTGCCCGCACGTCGATCAACCCATCGATCACACCGACGCTGACACCGGCTTCCTGCGCAGCCTCGCTCTTCGAGCGGATGAGACCGTCGGCTAAGAAGCTGCGAGCACGCGAGCGCGCGCTGCCGTCATTCGTTCCGGCGGCAGGCCCGCGCAGCCGCACACCGACGCGCTCGCGGCCAGGACCGAGGTGCTCTCCCATGCGCAGCGCCATGCGCAGCACCATGCCGCGCAGAGGCGAGCGTGTAGTTTGAAACCCAGTCGACGAACTGCCGGAGTTCCGGCTTCAGCGGCGGCACGTCGAGCTTTTCGTCGACATCCTTCAGACGATTATGCAGCCGCGGATTCGGGCTGGGATTGTCGGCCCAGACCACGCCCATGCTTTCGCGCGCCCCAGCGGCACGGCGACCACGTCACCCGGCGCGAGCTCAAGACCCGCAGGCACGCGGTAAGAATAGGTCTGGTCGAGCGCCACCGGCACCAGAATATCGACAATTCTGCTCATACCGCGATGCTTGCTGTCTGGCCGATTCCGGCGCGCTTAAGGAAGGGTGAAGGAAGCAGTGCCACTCGTTCAAACCATGAGCGAATTTGCAGGCCAAGTTCCGATGTTGTCGGCCGAGATCGCCCGCTGGCTGGGCTATCTCGGCGCCGAGCGGCGCATGTCACGGAAAACGCGTCGAGTGCTATCGGCGCGACGTATGCGCAGTTTCTTGGTTTTCTGACCGAACACCTGGGCGGCGCCGCCGACACTGAAACAAATTGCCAGACTCACGCCAGCCGATATTCGCGCTTTCATGGCGTTCAGGCGCAGCCAGGGAACAGGCAATCGATCCTTGATGCGAGCGCTCTGCTGGCATCCGGTCTCTTTGCGCGCTTCCTCGAGCGCAAGGGCAAGGGTAAGGTCGCCGCGCTCAGCGCCGTGCGCACGCCAAGCTTCGAGGAGCTTGCCGAAAGCCGCTCTCGCGATGTCCGCCGCCGTGCAGATTACCGCCGCCGGATTCGCAGGAAGGCGAGGCCCGTGCGCCGTGGATTCTCGCACGCGACGCCGCGGTGCTGGCTTTGCTTTATGGCTCCGGTTTGCGCTTGTCTGAGGCGCTCGGTCTCAAAGCGCCGCGATATTCGTCGCTGACACCGACGCTCATCGTTGTCCTCGGCAAAGGGCAACAAGACTCGAATGGTGCCGGTACTGCCGCAGGTCGCCAAAGCGATCGCTGACTATGTCGCGATCTGCCCGTTCACAGTCTCCACCGGATGCACCGATTGTTCGTCGGAGAACGCGGCGGGCCGCTCTCGCCCCGCATCGTGCAACTGGCGATGGCCCGGTTGCGAGGCGCGTTCGGACTGCCGGACAGCGCGACGCCGCATGCCCTGCGTCATTCCTTCGCTACACACCTGCTGGCCCGCGGCGGCGATCTGCCGTGCCATCCAAGAGCTGCTTGGTCACGCTTCGCTTTCAACAACCGCAGATCTACACCGACGGTCGACACCGAGCATTTGCTTGAAGTGTACGCGAGCGCGCATCCGCGCGCCCGATAACTGGTCGCACGGCGTATCTGCAGCCTCTTGCGCCGGACCGCGCTCTGCTATCATCGTACGACCGGATCGGCCGGAAGCCGGAGGGGCCAATGAGCGCACATGAAAATCTCGAGCATGCCGAGCATGCTGAGCATGCGTCGCATTCCAACAAGAAAATTGCGCTGCTGATTGCGGTGCTGGCACTCTTCCTCGCGTTCTCCGAAACGCTGGGCAAGAGCTCGCAGACAGCGGCTATCGCCGACAATATCAAGGCATCAGACACCTGGAATTTCTTTCAGGCCAAGACTATCCGCCAGACCTCGTTGCGCGTAGCGGCCGAAGGATATGACGGCACAGTTGCCCGCGATAACGAATGACGAAGCAAAAGGCGACGATTGCAAAGCAGATCGAGGCCTGGCGCAACACCGGTCACTCGCTACGAGTCGGACCCGAAGGAACAAGACGGCCGCAAAGAACTGAGGGCCCTGGCGGAAAAGCTTGAGCACGAACGCGACACCTGGCTGGCACGTTATCACCAATACGAATTCGCATCGGCAGCGTTTCAGATCGGTATCGTGCTGGCCTCCGCAGAGGTCATTACCGGTATTGCAGCGCTGGGTTGGTTTTCCGGTCTCTTGGGCATATTCGGCCTCGGCTTTATGGCGCTCGGCCTATGGGCACCGCACGCCCTGCATCTGGCAGGGCACTGGACACGTCAGGCGGGGCGATTGCGGTAGGACCGGCGCGAGACGCATAAGTCGTCGGAATGTGCGCCGCGCACGCTCCGGCCTGAACATCCAGGCGATTTTCCGAATGCGCGCACGGATGGGCTCGGTTTGCGTGTGGGCCCAGTCTCGCGCCCATATGACCCAATCGTATAGCCGCTGGAACCACGGGATTTGCAATAACTTGCCGCGCGTTGCGTCAAACACAAAGGCCGTCACACCGAGACCAAGCAGCTTTGCAAGCACGAGCGTCACAATCGCGCCAAACCAGTTTCCCGTCGCGATAAAATAGACCTCCAGAAATTTCACCGGCAGCACGACAATCAGCGGGACAATGAAAACGACAAGAGCAGCGTAAGGCGGCAGGTCTTCAACCCACCGCGCAACCGCGATCTTCACCTTGCCCCAAGGAATGAGATTGACGACGCGCGCGACGATGGGCTCGAGGTGGTCCCACAGCCAGGCCTCCAGGAGCAGCAGCAGGGCGAGGATGACCCAGAGCGGGCGGAACGCGTTGCGGCGCATGAATCAAAATATAAGCCGATGGATCGCCCTAGGCAAGGCGGGCACCCGCGTCACCCTGTCTTCTGCAAGTGCGAAATTGAGAAGCGCCGATCTTGTGTGTCGCCAACGTATTGAAAAGCTGTGGCTTTACCAAACGACCCATCTATGACCTCACGCGTCCGCCATCCACGTTGAGGGTCTGCCCGGTCATGAAGGCTGCGTCGTCACTGGTGAGGAACGAAACTGCCCCAACCAGATCCTCCGGGACTTCCACACGCTTGATCGCCTGCATCTGAGCGACCGACGGCAAATTCATCATCCATCGGTCTTGAAGCCCGGGCGCGGCTCGCGCACCAGTGTGCCGGGCGAACGCGTTAGGCCCGGCGCGATAGCGTTGACGGTAACGCCATCGGGCGCAAGGTCGGTCGCAAGGGCGCGGGTGAATCCGACGATACCGCCCTTGCTCGCAACATAATGAGCGAAGCCGGTGACCACCGAGCCGAGCGTGCTCGATGCCATGTTCACCACGCGTCCCCATTTGCGTGCGCGCATCCCGGGTACGAATGCAGCGGTAACCAGAAAGGTGCCATCGAGATTGACCGAAAGAACTTTGCGCCAATCGGCAAAAGTCATCTCAGGGAAATTCTTCTGCGGGAAGATACCGGCGCAATTCACTACAATATCGACATGGCTGAATTTGCCCTGACCTCTGTGGCCATGGCAGCGACAGAGGCCTCCGACGACACGTCGCAATTTACTGCGAGCGCCTGCCGTCCGGCAGCTTCGACCATTTTCACGGTGGCCTTGCCGTCGACGAAGCATCAACGATCGCTACATGCACGCCGTCTTCCGCCAACCGCTTGGCAAATGCCTGCCCGATGCCGTTCGCAGCGCCAGTGATGACAGCGACTTTGTCCTTGTGGCCTTTGGCCATGAAATTTTCCCCGATTTGACGCGACGCCCGGTCCAGCCTTTGAAGCGATATGGCCGGGAACAAACCCGGCCATATCGGAGGCTACATATGTATCGCGCGTTTCGCCACCGCCATTGCCGCTTCCTTCACCGCCTCAGGCAACGTCGGATGCGCGTGGCACGTGCGCGCAATATCTTCGGCGGAGGCGCCGAACTCCATCGCGATGCGCGGCCTCTGCGATCATGTTGCCGGCGTCGCGCGCAGATGAGATGCACACCGAGCACACGATCGGTCTTCGCGTCGGCGATAATCTTCACGAAGCCCTCGGTCGTCAGATTGACCTTGGCGCGGCCATTGGCGGTGAACGGAAACTTGCCGACATTGTAGGCGACGCCCGCGGCCTTCAGCTCTTCCTCGGTCTTCCCGACTGTGGCGATCTCGGGATAGGTGTAAACCACGTTCGGAATGGCATCGTAATTCACGTGACCCGCCTGCCCGACCAGAATTTCCGCAAGCGCCACGCCCTCGTCCTCGGCCTTGTGCGCCAGCATCGGACCCGGCAATCACGTCGCCGATGGCCCAGATGCCGGGAACATTGGTCGCATAGTAATGATCGACGATCGACGCGTCCGCGCTCGTCGAGCTTGACGCCGAGCTCCTTGAGACCCAGACCCTCGGTGTACGGCACCCGACCGATCGCGACCAGAACGACATCGGCCTCGATCGATTCAGCTGCGCCGCCCTTTCGCCGGCTCCACCGTCGACCTTGAGCCGTTTTCCCGGAGGCATCGACCGCGGTCACCTTCGACGACAATTTGAACGTCATGCCCTGCTTCTCGAACAAGCGCTGGGCCTGGCGCCGTACTTCGCCGTCCATGCCGGGCAACGCACCGTCGAGAAATTCCACCACGGTCACCTGCGCGCCGAGGCGCCGCCAGACCGAGCCGAGCTCAAGCCCGATCACGCCGGCGCCAATGACAAGCAGATGCTCGGGCACCTCCGGCAGCGACAAGCGCGCCTGTCGACGAGACAATGCGTTTCTCGTCGATGTCGATGCCCTTCAGCCGCGCAACGTCAGAGCCGGTGGCAATGACGATCGATTTGGCTTCGAGCGTCTGCGTCTTGCCGTCCTCGCCTTTACTTCGACCTTGCCCGGCGCCGACGATGCGCCCGCTGCCGAAAAACGTGTCGATCTTGTTCTTCTTGAACAGAAAATCGACGCCCCTGACGTTGCCTTCGACGCCCTGATCCTTGAACGCCATCATGGCCTTGAGGTCGAGCTTCGGCGTTCGGAAACGCCGATGCCCATTTTGCCGAACGTGTGGCCCGCCTCCTCGAACAGTTCCGAGGCGTGCAGCAACGCCTTCGACGGAATACAGCCGATGTTGAGGCAAGTGCCGCCGAATGTGGCGCGCTTCTCGACCACTGCGGTTTTCAGGCCAAGCTGCGCCGCGCGGATCGCGCAAACATAACCGCCGGGTCCGGTGCCGATGACGATGAGATCGTAGGCCATGCGCTACAAATCCAGCACGACCCGAGCCGGGTCCTCCAGGCCTTCCTTCACGCGCACGAGGAAAGTGACCGCCTCGCGGCCGTCGACGATACGGTGATCATAGGACAGCGCAAGATACATCATCGGCCGCGCCTCGATCTTGCCATCTATGACAACCGGCCGCTCCTGAATCTTGTGCATGCCGAGGATGCCGGACTGCGGCGCGTTGAGGATCGGCGTCGACATCAGCGAGCCGTAGACGCCGCCGTTGCTGATAGTGAACGTGCCGCCCTGCATCTCCTCGATCTTCAAGGCTGCCGTCGCGTGCGCGCCGGCCGAAATCGGCGATGGTCTTTTCGATCTGTGCAAGCGACATGTGGTCGGCATCGCGGACCACCGGCACCACAAGGCCCTTCTCGGTGCCGACAGCGACGCCGATGTGATAGTAATTTTTGTAGACGATGTCGGTGCCGTCGATCTCGGCATTCACGGCGGGATTTCCTTCAGCGCCTGAATGCAGGCGCGCACGAAGAAGCCCATGAAGCCGAGCTTCACGCCGTGCTTCTTCTCGAACAGATCCTTGTACTGATGTGCGCAGACGCATCACCGCGCTCATGTCGACCTCGTTGAAGGTCGTGAGCATGGCCGCGGTGTTCTGCGCATCCTTCAGGCGGCGCGCAATGGTTTGACGCAACCGCGTCATGTGCACGCGCTCTTCGCGGGCAGCATCGTCGGCCGGCGACGGCGCACGCATCTGCACCGGCGCTGACGACCGGCGTCGGATGCGCCGCGGCGCGCTCGATCGCGCTGAGCATGTCGCCCTTGGTGACCTGGCCGTGCACGCCGCTGCCGGCAATCTTTGACGGATCGACGCCGCTTTCCGCCGCCATCTTGCGCACAGACGGTGGCATCGGCATTTCGCGCGGCTGCGGTTGCTCGGGACCAGCGCCGATCGGCTTGGTCGTGGCCACCTTTTCGCCCGGCGTGCCGGCAGGACTGGCCGCGGGTTTGGTGACAGTCGCCGAGACGCCTTGGGTGCGGCGCCGGCACCTTCCTTGATCTGGCCGAGCAGCGCGCCAACCGCGACAGTGTCGCCGTCCTTCACGGCAATATCGGAGAGGACGCCCGCAGCCGGCGCCGGCACTTCCAATGTCACCTTGTCGGTTTCAAGTTCGACCAGCGGCTCGTCCACCGCCACCGCATCGCCCGGTTGCTTGAACCATTTGCCGACCGTCGCTTCGGTCACCGATCTCGCCGAGGGTGAGCACGCGAATGTCAGCCATGACTTGTCTCTTGCCTCTCACGCCTGCCGCGGCCATGACGCTTATCCCAACGCCTCATCAAGGAATTGCTTGAGCTGCGCCAGATGCTTCGACATCTGCCCGACTGCGGTCGAAGCCGAGGCCGGACGCCCCGCATAGCGCATCGTCCGATGCTTGGCGCTGATCTGATTGAGAATCCATTGCAGGAAGGTATCGACGAAGAACCACGCGCCCATGTTGCGCGGCTCCTCCTGGCACCAGACCATTTCCGCCTGCTTGAAGCGCGACAGCTCGGTGATCAGCGCCTTGGTCGGGAACGGATAGAGCTGCTCGACGCGCAGGAGATAGATGTCGTCGATGCCGCGCTTCTCGCGCTCATCGTAGAGGTCGTAGTAGACCTTGCCCGAGCACATGATCGACGCGGCGGATCTTGTCGTCGGCAACGAGCTTGATCTTCTCGTTCGGCAGCAATTGCGCGTCGTCCCACAGCAGGCGATGGAACGACGTGCCGGTTGTCAGCTCGTCGAGCCGCGACACCGCGCGCTTGTGGCGCAGCAGCGATTTCGGCGTCATCAGGATCAGCGGCTTTGCGGATCTCGCGCTTCAGCTGCCGGCGCAGGATGTGGAAGTAGTTCGCCGGCGTGGTGCAGTTGGCGACCTGCATGTTGTCTTCCGCGCACATCTGCAGGAAACGCTCGAGCCGCGCCGAGGAATGCTCCGGTCCCTGACCCTCGTAGCCGTGCGGCAGCAGGCACACGAGACCCGACATGCGCAGCCATTTGCGCTCGCCCGACGAGATGAACTGGTCGAACACGACCTGTGCGCCGTTGGCGAAGTCGCCGAACTGCGCTTCCCACAGCGTGAGCGCGTTCGGCTCGGCGGCGGAATAGCCGTACTCGAAGCCGAGCACGGCCTCTTCCGACAGCATCGAATTGAGCACCTCGTAGCGCGCCCTGGTACTCGCCGAGATGATTGAACGGGGTGTAGCGCTCCTCGGTATTCTGATCGAACAGCACCGAGTGGCGCTGCGAGAATGTGCCGCGCTCGCTGTCCTGACCTGACAGGCGTACGCGGATGCCCTTCCTTCAACAGCGAGCAGAAGGCGAGCGCCTCGCCGGTCGCCCAGTCGATGCCCTCGCCGGTCTCGATCGCCTTGAGGCGCTGATCGAGGAAGCGCTGGATCGTCCGGTGGACGGTGAAGCCTTGCGGGACGGCGGTGATCTTCTTGCCGATGTCGTGCAGCTCGGCTGAATCAACGCCGGTATTGCCGCGGCGCGGATCGTCGGCATCGCGAGCGGCCTTCAAGCCCGACCAGCGGCCATCGAGCCAGTCGGCCTTGTTCGGCTTGTAGCCCTGGCCAGCTTCGAATTCGGCATCGAGACGCGCGCGCCAGTCGGCCTTCATCTTCTCGACTTCGCCTTCGGTGACGACACCCTCACCGATCAGCTTCTTGGCGTAGATCTCCAGCGTCGTCGGATGCGCGCGGATCTTCTTGTACATCAGCGGCTGGGTGAACGAGGGCTCGTCGCCTTCGTTGTGGCCGAAGCGCCGGTAGCAGAACATGTCGATGACCACCGGCCGCTGGAATTGCTGCCGGTATTCGGTGGCGACCTTGGCGGCAAACACGACCGCTTCCGGATCGTCGCCGTTTACGTGGAAGATCAGCGCCTCGATCATCTTGGCGACGTCGGACGGATAGGGCGACGAGCGCGAATAGCGCGGATAGGTCGTAAATCCGATCTGGTTGTTGACGATGAAGTGCAGCGAGCCGCCGGTGCGGTAACCTTTCAGGTCGGACAAGCCCGAAGCACTCCGCCACCACGCCCTGGCCGGCGAACGCCGCATCGCCATGGATCAGCAGCGGCATCACCATCGTGCGCTCGTCGGGCTTTGCATGGTGCTGATCCTGCTTGGCGCGCACCTTGCCGAGCGTAACCGGGTCGACGATTTCCAGATGCGACGGATTTGCCGTCAGCGAAAGATGAACTTTGTTGTTGTCGAACTCGCGGTCGGATGAGGCACCGAGGTGATATTTGACGTCACCCGAGCCTTCGATCTCGTCCGGCGTCGCCGAGCCGCCCTTGAATTCATGGAACAGCGCGCGATGCGGCTTGCCCATCACCTGAGTCAGAACATTGAGACGCCCGCGGTGCGACATGCCGAGGCAGATTTCCTTCACCCCGAGATTGCCGCCACGCTTGATGATCTGCTCAAGCGCCGGGATCAGCGACTCGGCGCCATCGAGTCCAAAACGCTTGGTGCCGGTATACTTGACGTCGAGAATTTCTCGAAACCTTCCGCCTCGACAAGCTTGTTGAGGATCGCGCGCTTGCCTTCGCGCGTGAAGGTGATCTCCTTGTCGCGACCTTCGATGCGCTCCTGGATCCAGCTTTTCTGCGCGGCGTTCGAAATGTGCATGAACTCGACGCCGAGCGTCTGGCAATATGTCCGGCGCAAGATTGCGACGATCTCGCGCATCGAGGCGAACTCAAGGCCAAGCACCTTGTCGAGAAAAATCTTGCGATCGAGGTCGGCCTCCGTGAAGCCATACGAACGCGGATCGAGTTCTTCCTCGTTCTTCTCGGGCTCGAGCTCGAGCGGATCAAGCTTGGCGTGGAAATGGCCGCGAATGCGGTAGGCGCGGATCAGCATCAGCGCATGGATTGAGTCGCGCGTAGCCTGCATCACGTCGGCTGAGGCAAGCTCGACGCCTTTGGCCTGCGCGGTCGCCGAGATCTTTTCGCCCAGCTTCTTTTCAGTTTCCGCCCACTGGCCATCGAGAGCCGCAACCAGGTCACCGTTTGGGCGCACTGGCCAATTCGGCTTCTTCCAGGAGGCACCGCGAGCGCTTCTGATGACGTCGGATTTCTGGTCCTTCAGGCTTTCGAAAAAGGCACGCCACTCGGCGTCGACGGCAGCCGGATCGGTCTCGTATTTGGCGTAGAGGTCTTCGATATAGGCGGCGTTGCCGCCATAGAGGAACGAGGTTTTCGCGAAGATGGCGTTGGCGTCCTGGCGGGACATGGCGCGTCAATCCTTGCGCACTTGAAATTCGCGTCGACGCCAGCCGGCTACGTTGCGACGCAGCAATCTCTTTTACCTCTATTTATGACGCGTGTAAGTCGGCAAAGGGTAATTTTGAACCGGAATTAGTCCTTTGCCGGATTTGCATGGCGGTTTGCGTGCATTCCATGTGGCGGGAATTCAATCAAAGAAAAGGCCCCGGCAATACCGAGGCCTCTGTAAGATCTACAAGCAGTCGACGCTCTGATCGTCAGATCAGCGCCACCAGTTGAACCGCCAGACCAACGACGAGGTGACGGTCTGGATGTGCTTCTCCGAGTGGATAAATTCTCCGGTCGATGGAACGCCATCCTCAAAACGCTGATTGCTCCTTTTGTTAAACGAGCTGAACCGGAAAATTTCAATGGCTTAGCAGAGCGCGCAATGTCTTGCCGATCCGGGCCGGCGACGGTGACACCTTGATGCCCGCCGATTCCATGGCGGCGATCTTCGACTCCGCATCGCCCTTGCCGCCGGAAATGATCGCGCCGGCATGGCCCATGCGGCGGCCGGGCGGCGCGGTGCGGCCGGCGATGAATCCGACCATGGGCTTCTTGCGGCCACGTCTGGCCTCATCCTTCAGGAATTGCGCGGCGTCTTCCTCGGCCGAACCGCCGATCTCGCCGATCATGACGATCGACTCGGTCTTCGGGTCGGCAAGAAACATTTCCAGCACTGCGATGAACTCGGTGCCCTTCACGGGATCGCCGCCTATGCCGACTGCCGTGGTCTGCCCGAGATCTTCGCGGCTTGTCTGAAAGACGGCTTCATAGGTCAGAGTGCCGGAGCGCGATACGATGCCGACCGTTCCGCGACTTGAAGATATTGCCCGGCATGATGCCGATCTTGCACTCACCGGCCGTCATCACACCCGGGACAGTTCGGGCCGATCAGGCGCGACTTCGAGCCCGATAGCGAGCGCTTGACCTTGACCATGTCCATCACCGGAATGCCCTCGGTGATGCAAACGATCAGCGGGATCTCGGCCTGGATCGCCTCGCAGATCGCATCGCCAGCGCCTGCGGGAGGCACATAGATCACGCTCGCATCGCAGCCGGTTTTCTCCTTCGCCTCGGCAACGGTGTCGAACACCGGCAGATCGAGATGTGTCGAGCCACCTTTGCCCGGCGATGTGCCGCCGACCATCTTGGTGCCATAGGCGATCGCCGGCTTGCGAATGGAAGGTGCCGTTCTTGCCGGTGAAGCCCTGGCAGATGACCTTGGTGTTCTTGTCGATGAGGATGGACATCAGAGCCTGCTACCGTTTCGTCCGTTCCATAATCTGACACGAGGCGACAATTTCGCTGCTCACGCCCTTCACGGCCTTCACAATCTTCTGCGCGGCGTCATCGAGATCGTCGCCCGATGTCACATTGAGCTTGGACTCGGCGATGATCTTCTTGCCGAGGTCGACATTTGTGCCTTCCAGCCGCACAACCAGCGGCACCTTCAGGCCGACTTCCTTCACCGCGGCGACGACGCCCTCGGCGATTACGTCGCATTTCATGATGCCGCCGAAGATGTTGACCAAGATGCCTTTCACGTTCGGATCGGACGTGATGATCTTGAACGCCGCCGTCACCTTCTCCTTTGTGGCGCTGCCGCCGACGTCGAGGAAGTTCGCCGGCGCCATGCCGTAGAGCTTGATGATGTCCATGGTCGCCATCGCAAGGCCAGCGCCGTTGACCATGCAGCCGATCGAGCCATCGAGCGCGATGTAGTTGAGATCGTATTTCGAGGCCTCGATTTCCTTCTCGTCTTCTTCAGTGAGGTCGCGCAACGCGACGATGTCCGGATGGCGATAGAGCGCGTTGCCGTCGAATCCGACCTTCGCATCGAGACAGACGATCTTGTTGTCCTTGGTCACCACCAGCGGATTGATCTCGAGCAGGCTCATGTCCTTCGTCGTGAAGGCGGCGTAAAGCTTCGGCAGGATGGCTTCGATCTGCTTTGCGAGATCGCCGCGTAAGCCTTGAGCGCCTGCGCCACGCGGCGGCCGTGATGCGGCATGATCCCGGTCGCTGGATCGACCGAGAACGTGAGGATCTTTTCGGGCGTCTTGTGCGCGACTTCCTCGATGTCCATGCCGCCTTCGGTCGAGACACTACGAAAGCAACGCGCGAAGTTTCACGATCGATCAGCGCCGACAGAGTAAAACTCGCGATCGATCGCCGAGCCTTCTTCGATATAGAGGCGGTTGACCTTCTTGCCGTGCGGGCCGGTCTGATGCGTCACGAGCGTCGAGCCCAGAATGCGCGCGGATTCGTTTTCACATCGTCGATGGATTTGACCACCTTGACGCCGCCAGCCTTGCCGCGTCCGCCGGCGTGGATCTGCGCCTTCACGACCCAAACCGGACCGCCAAGTCCTGCGCGCCTTTGACGCGCCTCGTCCACGCTGAATGCCGGAACGCCGCGAGGCACCGGCACGCCGAATTCGCGCAGCACGGCCTTGGCCTGATATTCGTGAATATTCATGTTCTGCTCCCGGCCGTCAGCGCCGGCTTTTCTAGTTATCGAGATTAGGCGCGATCTTCTTGCAGGCGTCGACCAGGCCCTGCACAGCGGCAGCCGATTTTTCGAACATCGACCGCTCGCCGCTGTTGAGTTCGATCTCGACGATGCGTTCAACGCCCTTGGCGCCGATCACCACCGGCACGCCGACATAGAGATCCTTGATGCCATACTCGCCGTTGAGCCAGGCGGCGCAGGGCAGCACGCGCTTCTTGTCGAGGAGATAGCTCTCCGCCATCGCAATTGCGGATGCTGCCGGCGCGTAGAAAGCCGACCCTGTCTTGAGCAGATTGACGATTTCAGCGCCGCCATTCGCGGTGCGCTTCACGATTTCGTCGACGCGCGCTTGCGTGGTCCAGCCCATCTTCACCAGGTCGGGCACTGGGATGCCCGCCACCGCCGAATAGCGGATGAGCGGCACCATTGTGTCGCCGTGACCACCGAGCACGAAAGCGGTTACGTCCTCGACCGAAACGTGGAATTCGTCGGCCAGGAAGTAGCGGAAGCGCGCAGAGTCGAGCACGCCGGCCATGCCGACAACCTTGTGTTGGGGCAGACCGCAGCTTTTCTGCAGCGCCCACACCATGGCATCGAGCGGGTTGGTGATGCAGATCACGAAGGCGTCAGGCGCATACTTCTTGATCCCGGATCCGACCTGACCCATGACCTTAAGATTGATGTCGAGCAGATCATCGCGGCTCATGCCCGGCTTGCGCGGCACCCCGGCAGTGACAATGCACACATCGGCGCCTTCGATAGAGTCATAGGTGTTCGTACCTGTAAACTTGGCGTCGAAATCGTTGACCGGCGATGACTGGGCGATATCGAGGGCCTTCCCTTGCGGGAATGCCCTCCATGACGTCGAACATCACGACGTCGCCAAGTTCTTTGAATCCAATAAGGTGGGCCAGCGTGCCGCCAATCTGGCCGGCGCCGATCAACGCAATCTTGTTACGCGCCATGATGGGAAAGCTCTCGATCTGATGTGGCCGCTAGGGAGGTGGCCGATGGTGGTTAGCCGGTTGGGTCCGGCCGGACAATAAACCGGAAATCCGGGAGATTTTGGCAGTCCATTCTTGTATACATTATACCAGCATCCCGCCGTGTCTAGAGGCTAATGGTTATCCGGCGGAGAGGCCAGGTCAGGTCAGCAGTTACGTTTCGACAATCTTGGTCGTGTCGACGCTGGCACCGTGGCGCGGGCCATGGGGTAGTCCGAGATAGGATTGGGAACGCATCTCGATCAGGCGTGACGCCGTACGCTTGAATTCATTGGCCTCGTAACCTTCGGAAGCGAGATACAGCCCATCGGGTTGCGCTCGCGCCGAGGCGACCAATTTCACGGCATGATCGTAAAGCGTGTCGATCAGGATAATGAAGCGTTTGGCCTCGTTGCGCTGCGCATGATCCATTACGGGAATATGGCCGATAATGACGGTGTGAAATTCGTGCGCGATCCTGAGGTAGTCCGCGGCCGCAAGCGGTTGTCCGCACAGGTCGTCAAATGAAAACCGTGCCGCTCCCATCGCCGCCTTCGGGACACGGACGACGTGGCCTTTGACCATCAACTCCTGCGGAGCGCCTGCATGGCCTCCCACGAGCCGCCGCCATGTCTCGTCGAGGGCGGCGTCGGCCTTCGAGTCGTCCGGCACGTACCACGTGGGCACGCCGGTCAGTTTCTCCAGCCTGAAATCGGTGCGCGCCTCAAGCCGTATCACTTCACTGTGGCGCTCTAGCATCGCGATGAAAGGAACGAACAGAGCTCGATTTAGCCCGTCCTTGTAAAGATCGCCCGGCGCCAGATTGGATGTTGCCACCACAACGACGCCGAGTTCAAACAAGCGTGTAAATAGACGGCCGAGAATCATGGCGTCGGCGATGTCTGTCACATGAAATTCGTCGAAACATAGCAGCCAGCTTTCTTCCGCTATCGCCGCTGCTGTGAGATGAATCGGATCACGTTCATTGCCCTCACCGTTCTTGATGGACTGCCGATAAGCGTGGACGCGCTCGTGCACGTCGGCCATGAATTCGTGAAAATGCACACGGCGTTTGCGGACCACGGCACTGGTCTCGAAGAAGAGATCCATCAGCATCGTCTTGCCACGACCAACTTCCCCGTAGACGTACAAACCTTTCAGGGGAGCGCCGACCCGCTCACGCTGCCCGAACAACCAACCGAGTGACGACGATTTACGTGCCAGCCGATGCTGGTCGAGCCTCTGTTCGAGTGCAGTCAAGCTGATGGGCCAACACGGCCTGCCCGCCATCGGCCTCAATCTTTCCAGCGGCGACGAGCGCTGCGTAACGAGTGCTGAACGTTTCGGACATCAGGATTGAATGGAGTGGAGAGGCTTTTAGCAACACCTACGATGAACGGTGCGCCCTGTACATCAACCGCGCCCAAATGGACGCACTTTTTGCAGACAAAAGTGCGGTAAGACCTTGGCAGCTATGCATTTTTACCGGGAAGCTCTGCTTTGGACGAAATGCGTCGAATTATTGTTGCAATGCAACATATATATACGAGAGCGATTCGCGGCGCGCCGCGCCCGCATGACGAAACGAAACTGAGGGCGACGTTACGCTTTGGAGACCCGATATGCACGAGCCTCTGCCTGATGGCGGCATGATCCGCAAACTATGGATCAGCGAGACTGACGCCTATTGCGATCATCTGCTCCGCCTCGATCTGGAGAGTAGACGCCGTCGTTTCTCGGGCGCGGTGTCAGATGATTTCATTGCAAGCCATGCCAGTTCGGCGACCGGACTGAGCGTGGTGGTGCACGGCTTTTCGTAGGCGGCATCCTGAGGGGTGCCGCTGAACTGCGCCGTTTCGGATCTCTGTTAATTCGCGAGGGTGAAGCCGCTTTCAGCATCGAACAACTTTGGCAGAGTCACGGTGTCGGAACAGTGTTGCTCGAGCGGACGCTTTTGAGCGCGCGCAATCGCGGCATCAAGTCTCTGCAAATGCATTGCCTCGCGGACAATCAGCGAATGCAGCAGCTTGCCCGCAAGTTCGAAGCCGACCTCAAATTCGATTTCGGGAGCGTAGTCGGCGAAGTCGATCCGCCACGCTACACTCCCATGTCGCTTCTGCGTGAAGCCGTCGTTGATGCGCACGGTGTCGCAAACGCAATTCTTGATGTGCAATCCCGAATATTGAAGCCCGCCTGATTCATTCAGGCATTGAGTGGGTAGCTCGCCTCGACCACATAGGGGCCGCCACCAATGGATGCGCGTGAAGAAAACAACACGAAACGCGAGACGCGGAAACGGCGAGGTCCGGAAATAACCGCGCGCTGAAAGATATTCGGCCACTTGCTGACTCGATGACTCGCGCAGCCGCGCCAACGTCACGTGGGGTGTGAATTTTCTTCCTTCAGGCTCGAGTCCGATGCGTTGCATCAGCCGCTCGTGCTCGGCCTGCACATCTGATGAGAGCTTGCGCTGGCGCAACGCTTGCGACTACAGCACGTGGTTTGCGCCCGCCAAACGAAGTCAAACCGTCCATATGCAGATCGAACGATCCGCGTTTGACACGAGACAGCATGGAGGCGATTTCATGGGCGATCGCGTCGTCGACGTCGCCGATGAAGCGCAATGTCAGATGATAGTTCCCCGGATCGATCCAGCGCGCGCCCGGCAGCCCGCCGCGCAAGGTCGCGAGCGCCTGGCCGACATCGGACGGAATTTCGACTCCGGTGAAAAGACGCGGCATTGCGAAACTCTCAAATCACGAGGCGCGTCCGGCTCGCGCGCGGTTAATCAATTCTTCGACCGCCGGCAGGATGCGCACCACAATCGCATCGACGCCGGCGGCATTCGGATGCAGGCCGTCGCTCTGGTTCAACTTCGGATCGGCGGCAACGCCATCCAGGAAGAACGGATAAAAGACGACAGGGTGAGTCGAGGCAAGCGCCGGATAAATCGCATCGAAGGTCCGTGCATAATCGGCACCCATGTTGGGCGGTGCCTGCATCCCGGCCAGTAAGACAGGAATGTGACGGGCCGTGAGCTTGTTCAAGATCGTGTCGAGCGCTGCCTTGGTGAGCACAGGATCAAGCCCGCGCAGCGCATCGTTCGCCCCGAGTTCGACAATGACTGCATCGGTGCCGTCCGGCACCGACCAGTCGAGGCGGCCAAGCCCCCGGAAGCCGTGTCACCGGACACACCGGCGTTGGTAATTGTCACGGCCGCGCCCTTGGCTTTGAGTGCAGCGGCAAGTTTGGCAGGAAAAGCATCTTCCACTGTCAATCCGAAACCGGCACTGAGCGAATCGCCGAGCACCACAATGTTGACAGGCCGCTCGGTTGCTTTCACCGCTCCAACCTGCCCAAACATGCAGCACAGTGCGAGCACAACCGAGACGACAAGACGCTGGACCGCGGCCTGACTCCTCCCATATGAGCGGGGTTGCGAAAAATGAGGTGCCATGACCAATAACTCCCAGGCGGTGCCGGCCATTGCGCTTGCCGGGGTCAATCTCTCGCTCGGGCACGGGGCGGCCCGTGTTCATATCCTCAAAGATATCGACCTGCATATAGGTACGGGCGAGGCAATTGGCCTCGTGGGGCCCTCCGGCTCCGGCAAATCGACCCTGCTGATGGTGATGGCGGGTCTCGAACGCGCGGATACCGGGACCGTTGCGGTCGCCGGCAAAAACCTCAGCGACCTCGATGAGGACGCGCTCGCGCGATTTCGCGGCCGTCACATTGGGATTGTCTTCCAGTCGTTCCACCTCATTCCGACAATGACCGCGCTTGAGAACGTCGCCGTCCCGCTTGAACTCGCGGGCATCGCCGATGCGCAGCGTTCGCGCCAGCGAGGAACTTGCTGCGGTCGGACTTGAGCGAACGGCTCGACCACTATCCGGCCGAATTGTCGGGGGCGAGCAGCAGCGCGTTGCGGTTGCGCGCGCACTGGCACCGGATCCGGCAATCGTGGTGGCGGACGAGCCGACCGGCAACCTCGACGAGGACACGGGAAAGCAGATCATCGATCTTCTCTTTGCCGGCCACGCCAGACGGAAGACCACGCTCGTGCTTGTCACTCATGATGCCACGCTGGCAGCGCGCTGCGCGCGCGTCGTGCGCCTGCGCTCCGGTCGTGTCGATGGCGTGAGCGCCTCATGAGCGTGACCGAAACGATCGCACCGACAGGCCGTTGGCTGCCCCTACGCGTTTGCACTACGCGAATTGCGCGGCGGTCTGCACGGCTTCTACGTGTTCATCCTCTGCATTGCGCTTGGCAGCATGGCGATCGCCGGCGTGGGATCGGTGGCAGCAAGCCTTACCGATGGCCTTGCGCGCGAAGGCCGCGTCATTCTCGGCGGGGATCTTGCTTTCACGCTCATCCAGCGGGAAATCGCGCCAAACGAACGCGCATTCCTACAGGCGCACGGCCAGGTTTCCAGCGCGGCTACCATGCGCGCCATGGCGCGCGCGCCAAACGGATCAGGCCACGCTTGTCGAGATGAAAGCCGTCGATGCAGCGCTATCCGCTGTTCGGTCAAACCAAGCTCGATCCACCCTCCCGCTGAACGACGCATTGGCGCAGCGCGACGGCGCCTTTGGCGCCGTGGCCGATCCGACGCTGATGGCGCGACTGGAGATTTCTCCAGGCGCGCGGCTTACCGATAGGCAATACAACCTTCGAAATTCGCGCCGCACTGACGAGCGAACCGGACAAGCTCGCCGGCGGCATTGGCTTCGGCCCGCGCTTGCTGGTGAGCGAGGATGCGCTACGCGCGACCGGTTTGCTGCAGCCCGGCAGTCTGGTGCGTTGGCACTATCGTCTGCGCCTGCCCGCGAACGATGCGTCCGATGCCGCCGCGAAAGCGTTGACCGCGCAAGCGCGCGCGCAGCTGCCCGAAGCCGGATGGGATATCCGCAGCCGCAGCAATGCCTCGCCGCAACTCGAACGCAACGTCGAACGCTTTACGCAATTCCTCACGATCGTCGGACTCACGGCACTTCTGGTCGGCGGCGTCGGCGTCGGCAACGCGGTCAAAAGTCACCTCGACCGGCGGACGCGACACGATCGCGACGATGAAGGCGCTCGGGGCCAGCGGGCGCCGTATCTTCACGATTTACCTGACGCAGGTTCTGCTGATGGCGCTAGTCGGAGGCATCATCGGCGCTGCGTTCGGGGCAATCCTTCCGTTCGTGATTTCCTGGTTGTTCGGCGCGATCATTCCGCTGCCATTGGCTCCGCACTGCATCCCGGCGAACTGCTGCTGGCTTTACTCTATGGGTTATTGACGGCACTCGTCTTCGCGCTGTGGCCGCTCGGGCGCGCGCATGATGTGCCTGTCGCCGAACTTGTTCCGCGATATGGTGGAGTTGCAACCGCGTTGGCCGCGCAAACGCTATATCGCGTTTACCGCCCTCGCCGTACTCGTTCTGGCCACGTTCGCCGTTTTGCTGGCCTACGATCGTCGTGTGGCCCTCATCTATCGTGGCCACGGCCGCAGCGGTTTTTGTGCTGCTGCGCGTCATCGCCACGTCGATGATGATCCTGGCGAGCCGCGCCCCACGCGCCCGCGCCACCGGCCTGCGCATGGCGGTCGCCAATATTCATCGGCCGAGCGCGCTGACACCGACCATCGTGCTTTCGCTGGGACTTGGCATCACGCTGCTTGTCACCGTCATCGAGATCGACGGCAACCTGAGCCGACAATTCTCGAACGAACTGCCCGCAAGAGCGCCGTCGTTCTACTTCCTCGATATCCCTGCCGATCAATCCGAACGCTTCGATGCCTTCCTCCGCGCGCAGGCCCCGTCGGCGAGCATTGGAGGAAGTGCCGATGCTGCGCGGGCGTATCGTTTCCGCCGGCGGCATCCCGGCGGAGAACATCAAGCCAAAAGAGGACGCCGCCTGGGTGCTGCAAGGCGACCGCGGACTCACCTATGCGAACGAGATTCCCAGCGGCTCGCGACTGGTCGAAGGAAAATGGTGGGCGGCCGACTACGACGGGCCTCCGCTCGTTTCGTTCGAGAAGCGCATTGCCGACGGCCTCGGTCTCAAACTGGGCGACCCGGTCGTCGTCAATGTCCTTGGGCGCAACATCACCGCGACGATCGCCAACATGCGAACTGTCGATTGGGAGAGCCTCGGCATCAATTTCGTGATGGTGTTTTCGCCGAACGCGTTTCGCGGCGCGCCGCACACTCATCTGGCGACCCTGACTTATCCCGATGGCGGCACGCCGACGGAAGAGGCAGCCATCATCCGCTCGGTCGCAGCGAACTTCCCTATGGTTACGGCGGTGCGCGTGAAGGACGCTCTGGAAGCGGTCGGCAGCATCGTCGCCAACCTTGTACTGGCGATCCGCGGCGCCAGCGCCATCACCCTGATCGCCGCTGCGTTGGTGCTTGGCGGCGCCTCGGCCGGCCGGCCACCGCTCCCGAGTTTATGATGCGGTGATCCTGAAGACGCTTGGCGCCACACGCCTTCGCCTGCTCACGGCCTATGCCATCGAATATCTGCTGATCGGCACCGCCACTGCCATCTTCGGGGTGATCGGCGGCTCGCTCGCCGCGTGGCTGATCGTCGCCCAACTCATGCACCTGTCGTTCACGTGGCTGCCCGCGCCAGCTCTGGCAGCCGCGCTAGCGGCAGTCGCCGTGACGGTAACGCTGGGATTGACCGGCACCTTATGTGGCTCTTGGCCAGAAACCCGCGCCAATATTGAGAAATTTATAGGTTTTGCGACATTCCGCCACGGATTGTCCGCTCCGGCGCGGCATGGCATTTCGGGTATAATGGGGCTACCGGACGGTTAACGATCCGCAATGATGCAGAGTCATTATCAGGCCATATCTGGCGCCAAGGCTAGCCAACCACTAGATTCGGGACACGAGCGCGACGGCACTGTGCCGGCGCGCGTGACGTGACCGGCGCAAAGCCGGGACATGAGAGAGGAAACTTCGATGTCGGACTACGACCGTAACGTAGCTGCCCGCGGCTTCGGCGCCGCGCGTGCTGTCGCGATCGATGCAGGCCTGCGCGCCTACATGATCCGCGTCTACAATTACATGGCCGCCGGCGTCGCTCTGACCGGCGTCGTCGCCTGGCTTACCTTCAATGCCGCGGTGCGATCACCGACGCGGCTGGACGATCACTCGCGCTGACGCTCGTTCGGCCAAACGCATTTATCAGCGGCCCGGTGGCGATCGTGCTGTTTCTCGGCACGCTCGGACTTGGTGTTCTTCATGAGCTTCCGCATCAACAGCCTGCAGCCAAGCACGGCGCTGATGCTGTTCATGGTCTATGCCGGATTGCTTGGCGTGATGCTGTCGTCGGTGTTCCTGACCTACACCGGCGGCGTCGATCACCCGCACCTTCTTCATCTCGGCGGCGTCGTTCGGCGCGTTGAGCCTGTACGGCTACACCACGCAGCGCGATCTCTCGCCGATCGGATCGTTCCTGACCATGGGACTGTTCGGGCTCATCCTCGCGATGCTCGTCAACATGTTCCTCAAGAGCAGCGGGCTTGACTTCGCGATCTCGGCGATCGGCGTGTTGATCTTCGCCGGCCTGACCGCCTGGGACACGCAGAAGATCAAGGAAATGTACAGCGCCAATGACGACGGCACCGTCGCCGGCCGCAAGGCAGTGATGGGCGCGCTCACGCTCTATCTCGACTTCATCAACCTGTTCCTGTTCCTGCTGCGCTTCCTCGGCGACCGCCGCTAAGCGCTGGCACAAGGATGCAACGCGCCCGGGCCTTCGCCCGGGCGTTTTTTGTTGCGGCAGCTGTGGCAAATTTGCTCAACTGACTCCGAGCTGCCTATGACACTCGCCATCCGCCCGGCTACGTCCGCCGATATTCCAGCCATCACGCGCATCTACGCGCATGCGGTCGAGCACGGCACGGCGTCATTCGAGCTCACGTCGCCGGACGAGGCCGAGATGACGCAGCCGCATGAACGAGCTGCATGGCGCGAGAATTTCCCTATCTCGCGGCCGAGCTCGATGGCGCGCTGGCCGGCTATGCCTATGCCGCGCCCTACCGTGCGCGGCCGGCTTATCGCTTCACGGTCGAGAACTCCGTCTACGTGGCGCCCGATATGCACCGGCGCGGCGTCGGCAAGGCGCTGCTGGAGGCGTTGATCGAGGACTGCACAAATGGCGGCTTTCGCTTGATGATCGCCGTCATCGGCGATTCCAGACAAGCAGCTTCGATCGGCGTGCACGAGGCAACCGGCTTCAAGCACGTGCGGGTATTCGAGAACGTCGGCTACAAATTCGATCGCTGGCTCGACACGGTGCTGATGCAGCGCGCGCTTGGGCCCGGGGCAACCAGCCCGCCTGATCGATCAGTTCGCGACCAATGACAGCGAACGGTCGATCGAGCGCAGCACGCGATCGAGCTCGTGTCCGCGGCGGACGATCAAGACCACTCGCCGAGATCACGCTGTAGACGCCTTGCCGGCGTTCCAGCTTCGGATTTTTTCGATGCGATAGATCGGCACTTCCGAGCGTGCGGCGAAACACGGAAAACACCGCGCGGTCTTTGAGAAAGTCGATGGCGTAATCGCGCCACTCGCCGGCCGCGACCTTGCGGCCATAAAGATCAAGAATGCGATTGAGTTCGCGGCGGCTGAAGGTCACCTGATTTTGCGTGGGGGCGGGGCCGTACGGACCGGGGTACCGCCCCCGAGGGACTGGCTTGGGTCGATTTCGCCGGAACCGAACGTCATGCGGCGCCTCCTTGTGCTTGCACCAATGATCGCGCCACTGGCGGCGGACGGCAAGAGATTACTTCCGCGCAAGAAGTGACTGAAAAACGGACAGAAAGCGCATCGATCGATCACGAAGTCGTTAAAGCTCCCACAATAACGCCCAATTTCGGTCAATCGCCGGTCACTCTGGATTGAGATAAGTCAGGTCGTTGCCTCAAGGCCCGGTCCGGTACGAGCACCGGATCCTCAGCCCCCCAGCCCCCCGGGGTTCGATCGGCCGGGCCAGTTGAGTTCCGCGTACGGTTCAATCCCCAATGCCTTCGGGCCGGCTGAAGCCGGCCCGATTTTTATTGTTGCGATTTCGGATATTTCAGTTCGTAGTCGCGCCGCAGCAGGCTGTGGATGCGGTGCCCGAGCATCGGGCCGGGCTTGGCCGCAGCGCCGCTTTGAACGACGACATCGAGCTGATCGATGTCCTTGAGCGTATAGTCGCCCTTCGGAATATCGCTGACCGGCAACGCTGAAGGTCTGTGCCTGACCGTTCCAGTCACCGAGCTTGATCCAGCGACGAACGACGTTGTGGTAAGTCAGCGTCTGATTGTGGTTTTCGCCGCGCCCGATCTGTACCGACGACTTTCTTTGAGATGGGACAGAGCCAAACCTCAGCCGCTGCGGAATTCGCCGTGCGCGCACGGGCACGTTCACCGTCACTTTGCCGTCGGCAACACTCATCGTAACCGGCAGCGAAAGCACGGCGGGATTGCGCCGCGTTTGCGCGATCGCATTTTCGATCGCCGTCTTGTCGCTACCAAGCACATGCAGAACGCCGTTGACGACGACCTGCGGCGTGTAGACCTCGCGATCACCGCGCGCTGCCGGCATAGGCACGTTGCCGGTCAGAATGGCCATGCAGCGCGAGCGTGTCTTTCCAGCCGAGATAATCCCAATAGTCGACAGCAAGACTCATCGTCACGAGCGACGGGTCGGCGCGACAGCTCTCCGAGCAGCCTTGTCGGCGGCCGGGCACGATGAACAACCTTGGCTGGTGAACAAGTTCGATAACTGCGCGCGGCTCAGCGACGGCAGGGCGGCCGCGGCGCTGCAGAGAAGTGCAAACGCGAACGCAAAGGTGATGTGGCGATAGGTCATATCGTTACCGCAATCCCTGCCTCGCCCGCGGTTTATAGAGCGCCCTTTCGATCACCCGCCACTCACTTCGCGGTGAGCGGCCCACTTTCTGCTGAGTCGTTACCAAATTGCCGGTCAACCCGCCAATTGACGCAACACAGTACTGCAATATGCCGTCATTCTTGAAGTAATCGAGCTCATCCAGGGTGTCGATGCGGCAGATCAGTGGGACGCGCTTGAGAGTCCCATTACCTGAGACAATCTCGGCAATCAGCCGCTGGTGGGGCTTCAGTTCGCCGTGCAAGCCGCGAATAGTGACCTGTTCGTCGCCCTTTAGGCCGAGGGACTGCCAGGAGGTCCCCTCTTCGAACACCAGTGGCATCACGCCCATGCCCACCAGGTTGGAGCGGTGGATACGCTCGAACGATTGGGCAACCACCGCGCGAATTCCGAGCAGGATCGAACCTTTGGCAGCCCAGTCGCGCGACGAACCGCTGCCGTATTCTTTCCCGGCGAAAACGACCAGCGGCACCCTGTCGGCCTTGTACTTCATCGCCGCGTCGTAGATCGGCATGCGCTGCTTTGACGGATAGTGGACCGTCACGCCGCCTTCGACACCCGGCACCATCTGGTTCTTGATGCGGATGTTGGCGAAGGTGCCGCGCATCATCACCTCGTGATTGCCGCGCCGCGTGCCGTACTGATTGAAGTCGGCCGGTTTGACCTTGTGCGCGACCAGATACTTGCCGGCCGGCGAGTCGACCTTGATCGAGCCGGCCGGCGAAATGTGGTCGGTGGTGATCGAATCGAGCAGCAACGCCAGCACGCGCGCGTCGACGATATCCTCGAGCGGCTTGGGATGGCGTCCCATGCGGACGAAGTACGGCGGGTTCTGCACGTAGGTGGACTTCTTGTCCCAGTCGTAGGTCACGCCGCCTTTGACGCTGATCTTGCGCCAGTTGGCGTCGCCCTTGAACACGTCGGCGTATTTCTTGGCGAACATCTGCTTGGTGATGTTCTTGGCGACGAAGTCTCCGATCTCTTTGTTCGACGGCCAGATGTCCTTCAGGAAGACCTTCTTGCCCTTCTGGTCGACGCCGAGCGGGTCTCGTCGCGACATCGACATTCATCGAGCCGGCGATGCGCATAGGAAACGACGAGCGGCGGCGAAGCGAGATAGTTCGCGCGCACGTCGGCGTTGACGCGGCCTTCGAAATTGCGATTGCCGGACAGGACGGCGGCGGCGACCAGATCGTTGTCGTTGATCGCCTTTGAATTCTCCGGCGGCAGCGGTCCGGAGTTGCCGATGCACGTCGTGCAGCCGAAGCCGACGAGATTGAACCCGAGCTTGTCGAGATCCTTCTGCAGGCCGGACTTTTCGAGATATTCGCCGACGACCTGCGAGCCGGGCGCAAGCGAAGTCTTCACCCACGGCTTGGCGGTCAGGCCTTTCGCCGCAGCCTTCCGCGCCAGCAAGCCCGCGCCGATCATCACGTTCGGATTGGAGGTATTGGTGCAGGACGTGATCGCGGCGATCACCACGTCGCCATGACCGAGATCGTAGTTCTTGCCGGACACCTTCACGCGCTTTTTCGCTTCGGCGCTCTTGCCGAATTCCTTGTCCATCGACGTCGCGAAGCCTGATCTTCACTTCCTTCAGGGCGACGCGGTCCTGCGGGCGCTTCGGCCCGGCGAGCGACGGCTCGACCGAACTGAGCTCGAGCTTGAGCACGTCGGTGAACATCGGGTCGGGCGTCGTCTTCACGCGGTACATGCCCTGCGCCTTGGCATAGGCGGCGACCAGCGCGACGAGCTCGGCCGGACGGCCGGTGTCCTTCAGATAGCGAATGGTGTCGTCGTCGATCGGCGAGAAGCCGCAGGTCGCGCCGTATTCAGGCGACATGTTGCCGAGCGTTGCGCGGTCAGCGATGGTCAGATGTGTCAAGACCGGGGCCGAAGAACTCGACGAACTTTCCGACCACGCCGCGCTTGCGCAGCATCTCGGTCACGGTCAGCACCAGGTCGGTCGCGGTGACGCCTTCCTTCAGCTTGCCGGCCAGTTTGAAGCCGATCACTTCGGGCAGCACCATCGACAGCGGCTGACCGAGCATGGCGGCCTCGGCCTCGATTCCGCCGACGCCCCAGCCGAGCACCGACAGACCGTTGACCATCGTCGTGTGCGAGTCGGTTCCGACCAATGTGTCGGGATAGGCAACCTCCATGGTCGCCGCCTTGCCGTCGACCTTGACCTTGTCCTTGCGGTTCCAGACGACGCGCGACAGATATTCGAGATTGACCTGATGGCAGATGCCGGTGCCGGGCGGCACCACGCTGAAATTATCGAACGAGCGCTGCGCCCATTTCAGGAACTTGTAGCGCTCCTGGTTCTGCCGGTACTCTTCCTCGACGTTCTTCTTGAATGCGGCGTTGTTGCCGAAGAATGTCACTGCCACCGAATGATCGATGACCAGATCGACCGGCACCTGCGGATTGATCTTCTTGGGATCGCCGCCGAGCTGTCTTCATCGCGTCGCGCATGGCGGCAAGATCGACCACCGCCGGCACGCCGGTGAAATCCTGCATCAGCACGCGCGCCGGGCGGAATGCGATCTCGCGATCCGAGGTCTTGGTCTTGAGCCACTCGGCGACGGCCTTGATGTCGTCCTTCGTGACCGTGCGCCCGTCTTCGTTGCGCAGCAGATTTTCCAGCAGGACTTTCATCGAGAACGGCAGACGAGAAATGCCCTTGAGGCCGTTTCGCTCGGCGGTGGGAAGACTGAAATAGGCGTAAGTCTTGCTACCAACCTGGAGGGTCTTGCAGCATCTAAAGCTGTCGAGCGAAGTCATGTCGGCTGTTTCCATTCCCGGCCGGCTGACCGGCGCTGGTTCGGACTAAGCTATTGGCAAGGCGATGTTTTTCTTGCTGGCGAGACTTGCGTCCGAATTCGAATTACGTAACGTCGCAAGTTCGGGCTTATAAGGTCTTTTCTCGCCCGACGCTATATTGACCGGGGAACAACGCCAAAAATGCTCAGAATATCGGGGTTTTCCGGGCCTATGCTGCAGTGCGGTCACCGCCGATCGGCGGGTCTGCAGCAGCCGTGATGCGAACTCAAGGCCGATGGACTGGCCTGCACCCGTGGCGGAGCGCGAGGTATTCCGCGGCGTGAGCTTCGGTCTCTCCGCGGGCGAGGCGCATGCTTGTGACCGGGCGCAATGGCGCTGGCAAATCGTCCTTCCTTGCGGATGATCGCCGGCCTGGTCCGGATTTCCGCCGGACGGCTGGAACTCAACTGGAGGGCGGCAATCCGACACGCCGATTGCGGAGCAGTGCCACTATCTCGGCCATCAGGACGCAATGAAGCCGTCGCTCACAGTCGGCTGAAAACCTGCAGTTCTGGACCGGGTTTCTCGGCGCTGGTCGCAACGCGAAATCGGCTTTGGAAGCGGTTGACCTCGCGCCACTCGCCGACCTGCCCGCCGGCTACCTGTCCGCCGGGCAGCGCCGGCGACTGTCGATCGCGCGTCTTGTCGCCGTGCCACGGCCGATCTGGCTGCTTGATGAGCCGACCTCCGCCCTCGACTCGCCCTCGCAGACACGCTCAGCCGAGCTCATGCGCGATCACCTGGCGTGTCGGCGGCATTGATCATCGCTGCCGCGCACGGAGCGATCGGCCTGGAACGCGCACGCGAACTGAAATTGGGTCCGGCATGAGTCGCATTCACCGCCCTTCTGAGCCGTGATATGACGACTCGCGGTCCGCGTCGGCGGCGGCGCGTTGATGGGCGCGCTGTTTTTCCTGATCGTGGTCATCATGATCGCCGTTCGCCGTCGGCCCTGACCTCGCACTGCTCGCGCGGATTAGGCCGGCAATTCTTTGGCTTGGTGCGCTGCTGGCTAGTCTGCTTGCGCTCGATCGATTGTTCGCGACCGACCACGACGACGGCTCGCTCGACCTCCTGATGATGGGATGGTATGCCGCTTGAACTTGGCGGTAGCAACGCAAGGCGATCGCGCATTGGATCACCACCGGATTGCCGCTCGTGATTGATCGCTCCACTGCTCGGGTTGATGCTCAACGTCGAATTGCATGCAGCAGGCTGGCTTGCACTCACCTTGCTGCCGGCACACCTGCACTGACGTTCCTCGGTTTGATCGGCGCGGCACTGTCGGTTGCGCTGACGTCGCGGCGGCTTGCTGCTTGCAGTGCTGGTGTTGCCGCTCACCGTGCCGGTGTTGATCTTCGGCGTCGCCGCGGCCAATGCGGCGATCGTCGGACCTGCGCCATTCGGCCCACCTTTCACCATTCTTTGTGCGCTAAGTTTGGCCAGCCTCGTGCTCGGTCCGATTGCAGCCGCAGCAGTCCTCCGACATGGACTCGAATGACATGAGATCGGACTCAAACGACCTGATCAGATTTTCGATGCCGGTAGTCGATCTCGCTAACCCGACGCGCTTTCTCAATATCGTCAATCGCGTACTGCCGTGGCTGATTGCGGCGACTCGTGCTTCTATTCGTGATCGGCTCTTTATCGCGCGAGTGAATGCGCCCGACGATTACCAGCAGGGCGCAACTGTCAAAATCATGTTCCTGCACGTGCCGGCGGCATGGCTTGGCATGTTCGGCTGGGGGCTAATGAGTGTCGCGGCGCTTGGGACATTGGTATGGCGCCATCCGCTCGCAGACGTCGCCGGCAAGGCTGCCGCGCCGATCGGTGCCGCATTCACATTGATCTGCCTCATCACCGGGTTCGCTCTGGGGCCGGCCGACCTGGGGCACGTATTGGGTCTGGGACGCGCGCCTGACATCGATGCTCGTCCTGCTTCTGCTCTATCTCGGGCGTGCTCGCCCTCTATTGGACCGCCGAAGAGCCGAGTCGCGGCGCGCGCGCGGCGGCGGTGCTGTCACTGGTCGGCGCGGTCAATCTGCCGATCATCAAGTTCTCGGTCGACTGGTGGAATACGTTGCATCAGCCGGCGTCGGTGTTCCGCATGGGCCGGATCGACTATTGATCCCGCTCTCCTGATTCCCCTGCTGATCATGGCGCTGGCCTTCACGTTGCTGTTTCTGACTTTGCATCTCGCGGTCATGCGCAACGAGTTACTGCGTCGCCGCGTGCGCAGCATGCGTCTTCTGCAGGCGCAGCGGCTGGCGGAGGCACGCGCGTGAGCCTCGGCCCGCACGCAGACTTCATCATCGCTGCCTATGCAGTGACGATATTCATTGTCGTCGCACTGGTCGAGTTGGGTCGTGCTCGATTATTCGGCGCAGCGCCGAATCCTCGACGACCTCGAGGAGCGCGGCATTACAAGACGCTCGCAGCGCGAGGGCTGAGACGAATGAGTGCAACGGACGAAGGCGCCGGTACAAAGCGACACCGCATCCTTGTGCTGTTGCCACTAGTTGGGTTTCTCGCGCTGGCCGCGCTGTTCTTTTACCGACTCGGCACCGGCGACCCGTCGCGACTTCCGTCGGCGCTTATCGGTCACCCGGCGCCGACGATTGATCTGCCGGCTGTTCCGGGGCTTGAACGCGATGGCAAGGCCGTGCCTGGCGTCAGCAATGCAACCTTCCAAGGCGCGGTGACGCTGCTGAATGTATGGGCATCGTGGTGCGTGCCCTGCCACGACGAAGCACCGTTCCTCGAGCACTGGTCGAAGGACAAGCGCATCCAACTTGTCGGCATAAATTATAAGGACGCGGCCGACAATGCGCGGCGCTTCCTCAATCGGTACGGCAATCCCTTTGTTGCCACTGGCCGCGACGAGACAGGCCGATCCTCAATCGACTGGGGCGTCTATGGCGTGCCGGAGACGTTCCTGATCGGGCGGGATGGCCGCATCGCGTACAAATTCGTCGGACCGATCACGGCGGATAATTTCGGACGCACGCTCCTGCCCGAAATCGAGAAAGCTTTGCGCTAGCTTTTATCTTTCTCAATGCTGTATTTGTTCAGCAGCGGAACCTGTAGTGCGGCGAAGAGAAATGTGAGCGGCGCAACGCCGAACAGTTTGAAACTCACCCAGAAATCCGTCGTTTGCGTGCGCCAGACAATCTCGTTCAGAATCGCAAGCACGAAGAAGAATATCGCCCACCGCCAAGTCAGCTTGCGCCAGCCTTCCTCGCGCAGTTGAAAGACGGAATCAAAGACCATGCCGAGCAACGGCTTGCCAAACGCAAGCCCGGCGACCAACGTTCCACCGAACAGAATGTAGATGATGGTCGGTTTGAGCTTGATGAACAGTTCGTCGTGCAGGACCAGCGTCAGCCCGCCGAAAATCAGCACGATCACAGCGGTGACGATCGGCATGATCGCGAGATGTCGGGTCATTGCGTATGAAACGGCGAGCGCGACAAGAATGGCCGCCATGAACGCGCCGGTCGCAACATAAATCCCGTATTTCGAGTTAGCGGCGAAGAACAGAACCAGCGGCCCGATGTCGAGCACCAGCTTGAGGACCGGGATTGAGCTGCTTCTTCGTCAGCCATGCGTTTCTCGATTACGATTCCAGTCCGACAACGGCACGCGCAGAAATCGCGCGCGGTGAATGGCGCCAGATCGTCCACGCCCTCGCCAACGCCGATGAAATGCACTGGCAATCCGAATTTTTCGGCGATCGCAACGCAGAATACCGCCCCGCGCCGTCCCATCGAGCTTAGTCATCACCAGGCCGGTAACTCCCGCAATTTTGCCGAAAATCTCCACCTGACTAACGCGCATTCTGACCGACCGTAGCGTCGAGCACGAGCAGTACGCGCGTGCGGGGCGGTCGGCTCGACCTTGCGCATGACGCGTACCATCTTTTCCAGCTCGCTCATCAGTTCGGCGCGATTCTGCAGACGCCCTGCCGTATCGACGAGCACCACTTCAACGCCTTGCTGCTTGGCCGCCGCGATTGCATCAAAAGCGAGCCCGGCGGCATCCGCACCCGGCTCGCGAGCCATCACACTTCGCGCCCGTCCGCTCACCCCAGATCTTGAGCTGATCGATCGCAGCCGCGCGAAAGGTATCGCCGGCCACGAGCATCACGCTTTTCCCCTCAGTACGGAACCGCGCCGCCAGCTTGCCAATCGTCGTTGTCTTGCCGGAACCGTTAACGCCCGAGACCAGAATGACGAAGGGTCGCGCAGTGATCTCGAGCGGCCTTGCAACCGGCGTGAGCGCTTTCTCAATTTCGGCTGCCAGCAAACTTTTCACCTCGTCGGGCGAGAGGCCTTGCGGATAGCGGCCTTGGCCGAGCGCGTCCACGATACGGATCGCGATATCTTGACCGAAATCGGCCCGCACCAGCTCGTCCTCAAGGGCATCGAGCGTTTCAGGCTCGAGTTGACGGTGCGATACCAGCGCCGTGATTGAGGAACCAAGCGAGGATGATGTGCGCTTGAGCCCGCCGCTGAGGCGCTTCCACCAGTTTTCGTCCTGCGTGCTGTCGTCCATGCCGCGCACGTGATAGCCGTTTCGGCATGACACCGGAAGAGATGCTCGCCCGCCTGCTCTACCGCGATGGGCTGATGCTGGTGGTCGACAAGCCGGCCGGATTGCCGGTGCACCGGGGACCCAAGGGCGGCAATGCCTTGGAAGACTATTTCGACGCTTTGCGGTTCGGCTTGCCGCGTCCGCCGGCGCTGGCGCACCGGCTCGACCGCGACACAACCGGCTGCCTGGTGCTCGGCCGTCATCGCAAAGCGCTGGCCTTGCTCGGAAAACTGTTCAAGCAGGGCAAGGTCGGCAAATGCTATTGGGCGATCGTCGAAGGTGGCCCCGAAGCCGATGAAGGTCGCATCGACATTCCGCTCTCCAAGCGCGACGACGCACGCGGCTGGTGGATGAAGGCCGACGAGCATGGTTTGCCTTCAGCAAGCACTTGGAAGGTAATGGGCCGCGGCCGGCGGTTTCAGCTGGCTTGCGCTCGAGCCTTTGACAGGGCGCACGCATCAATTGCGCGTGCACTGCGCCGAGATGGGATGGCCGATCTTCGGAGACAGTATCTACGGCGAGCGCGCCGCGCGCTGGAGGTCCACCGCTGCACCTTCACTCGCGAGAAGTAACGGTTCCGATTTCGAAGAATAAGGCGCCGGTCGTCGTCACCGCGCCGGTGCCGGAGCACATGCGCGACAAACTCGGAGCCTGCGGCTTTACTCAGTAAAGCTGCGCCTTGATGCGCTCCGGCGCTTCGCGGTCGTAAGTCTCGCCGCCCAGTTTGCCCTGACTCAGTTCGGCAACGATCGTGCCGGTCGAGGGCAAGCTTTTCCGATCGATCTTGGTCGCCTCATCCCACAGTTTGGAACGCACGATTGCCTTCGAGCAGTGAAAGTAGATGCTCTCTATGTGAACGATCAGCACGCAGCGGGGCAACTTTCCGCCGACAGCGAACCCTTGCATCAGTTTTGGATCGACGGAAATCGAGGCGCGGCCATTGACGCGCAGCGTCTCACCAACACCGGGAATGAGAAAAGCAGTGCGATGCGCGGATCGCGCACGATATTGCGAAAGCCATCTAACCGGTTGTTGCCGGGTCGGTCGGGGATCGCCAGCGTCTTGTCGTCGAGGATACTAACGAAGCCGGCCGTATCGCCCTTGGGCGAGCAATCGAGGCCTTCCGGACCGGATGTTGCGACCGCGACAAACGGCGCTGCCTCGATCAGCTTGCGATAGCCGTCGTTAATATGGTCGATCTCCTTGAGGATCGAAGTCGGCAGTTTTTCGCCGTAGAGCGATTGTAGTTGATCCATCGTCGTAATCAGATGATCGCGATAAGCCATCGCCAATCCCCTTCAAGCGGCCAGAAGCTGCCGGCCATCATGCGCCGACATTGTCAGATCGACAATAACACCGGGTTCTAGCGACGTAGCTAGACACACAGGCACGAATTGCTCTGTATGTCCCAACCCGCGCGATTCGGCGAGTACACGGCGGCGCGTGCCAATCTCGCGGTCGAGATGACGACGTAACGCCACATCACCCTTTTCGCGCAAGCGGCGGGCGCGGTCCTTGATGACGGCGCGATCGATCTGCGGCATGCGCGCGGCCGGCGTGCCGGGACGCAACGAAAACGGGAACACATGGAGTTGCACCAGCCCGCACGCATCGACGAGGTCGAGAGAGCGAGCAAACATTTTTTCGTCTTCGGTCGGAAAACCGGCGATGATGTCGGCGCCAAAACCACGTCAGGGCGCAAACGCCTCACCTGGTCGCAAAACGCAATCGCATCGCCGCGCGAGTGCCGCCGCTTCATGCGCTTGAGAACGAGATCATCGCCCGCTTGCAGCGAAAGGTGCAAATGCGGCATCAACCGCGGTTCCTCGCCCAATGCGTCGAGCAGGGTCGGATCGACCTCTACGGAATCGATGGATGAGAGTCGCAGGCGCGCCAGTTCCGGCACCTCCTTGAGGATGCGCTTGACCAAAGTGCCGAGGCGCGGTGTGTCTGTAAGGTCAGCACCATAGCTTGTGATGTCGACGCCGGTGAGCACGATTTCGCGATAGCCATTGGCAACGAGACGTCGCGCCTGCGCAATGACGTCATCCATCAGTAGCGAGCGTGAGTTGCCGCGGCCGAATGGAATAATGCAGAAGGTGCAGCGATGATCGCAACCGTTCTGCACCTGGACAAACGCGCGGGTGCGCCCCTCGATGCTGTCGACGCCGTGCGGACGCATCGTCTTCACCGCCATAATGTCGGACACTGCGATCTTCTCGCCCGTCGCCCAGCTTTCAACGCTCGAATTTTTCCTCGTTGCCGACAACGCGATCAACTTCCGGCATGGCCGCAAAGGTCTGCGTCTCGGTTTGCGCGGCGCAGCCAGTAACGACGACACGCGCGCCCGGCCGCTCGCGCTTTAGGCGCCGTATGACCTGCCTTGCCTGACGGACTGCTTCCGCGGTCACGGCGCAGGTGTTCACGACAATCGCATCGTCAATATCAGCGGCTCTTGTGGCACGCCGGATGACTTCGGACTCGTACGCGTTCAGCCGGCAGCCGAATGAGATAACATCGACGCTCACGATGCACCCGCCTTGGCGAACAACGCCGGATCGAAGCGACCCTTGAATTCGAATTCAACGGGGCCGGTCATTAGGACGTGATCATCCGCTTCGCGCCAGTCGATGGTAAGTTCACCGCCCGGGAGCGAAACCTTCTACCTTACGACCGGTCCGCTTGAGCCGCGCGGCGGCGACCGCAGCCGCACATGCCGCGGAACCGCAGGCCTTGGTCAAGCCGGCGCCGCGCTCCCAGGTCCGGATGATGATGTGATCGCGCGCAACGATCTGTGCGAGCGTGATATTGGCGCGCTCCGGAAATATCGGATGATTTTCGAGCGAGGGGCCCGAAGCGCGCCAGATCATATGCGTTGACGTCATCGACCCAGAAGATCGCATGCGGATTGCCCATGCTTACGACCGAAGGCGAGTGCAGCACCGGCTTGTCGATCGGCCCAATCTGCAATTCAATGGCACGGGTGTCGCGGAATTCTTCGGCGAGTGGAATCTCATTCCACTTGAAGCGCGGCACACCCATATCCACCGTAAACAGGCCATCGGCATTCTTCCAGCAATTGAGTATGCCGGCCGTGGTTTCAAAGGTAAGGGCGTCCTTTCCGCTCTCCTTTGCCACCAGATCGGCAACGCAGCGCATGCCATTGCCGCAGGCGCCCGCCTCCGAACCATCATTATTGTAGATGCGAATGAAGGCATCTGTGCCCGGGGTGCGCGATGGATAGAGCGACCATCAACTGATCGTAGGGGCGCCATCTGACGCGGCGACCGCGCGCGCTTCTTCAGGCGCGATCGAGCCCCTCGCGCACGCATGTCGACAACGACAATCTCGTTGCCGATCCCGTTCATCTTAACAAAGGCCTGGTTGGCCAGCGCGCCCATACTTGTTTGCCCGGGTTTCGCCCGGTTTATATGGCGAATGAACGCAGATTGGCCAGAGGCATGCTAGGATGCGCAACAATGCTGGCGAATTTTCGGACTGCCGCATTGACGGAGAACCGTAATGTCGCCCTTTCAGTTCACTTCGGTCGTACTCGCGCTCGCCTGTGTTCTTGCGGCCGGACCTGTAGCTGCCCAGGCCCCGGCTCCAGCCAAGCCTGGTGCAAACGACCAGATGCCCGCGCCTAACGCAAAGTCGTCACCATCGCCCCTGCAGCCCGGTGACGCCTTTGGCGAAGCAGGTGACGCTGCCCGAGCGCACGATCGTCTATATGAAGGGTCACACCAACTGGGACACCGCCTTCGACACCTTGGTGGATGCTTTCAAATCGCTGCAGGAATATCTCGACAAGCAAGATGTGAAGCCGGCCGGTCCGGCCATTACGATTTATACCCAGACCGATGACACCGGCTTTTCGTACCAGGCAGCTCTGCCAGTGGCGCAGGCGCCCAAAGATCCCCGAAAGGCGATATCTCCATAGGCCCGGCACCCTCCGGAAAGGCGCTCAAATTCGTCCATCGCGGCTCTTATGACGCCATGGATCTGACGTATGAAGCGATCACCAACTATCTGGACGATAAGCAGCTCGAGGCCAAAGACCTGTTCATCGAAGAGTATGCCACCGACCCGGTGAAAACCGCTCCCGACAAACTGGTGGTCAATGTGTTTGTACCTGTGAAGTGATGACACTACCGCGTTTTCTGCTGATCTTGGTCGTCGCCACCTTCGCAATCACGACGGCGCAGGCAGCGGAAAGACTTGTGACTGTCACGGGCGAGGCCACAGTTGCTGTTCCGCCTGACTCTGCGGTGATCCGCATTGGTGTCAGCAGCCTGGAGAAGACTGCGCGCGAGGCTGGCGAAGCAAATGCCAAGCAGATGACCGCTGTGTTGACGACGGTCAAAGCGAGCGGGATAGCCGAGCGCGATATTCAGACGTCGCGGCTGTCATTGCAGCCGCAATACGATCCGAACAAGGGCGGCACCGCCCGTCTCACCGGCTTCCAGGCCAACAATCAAGTAACGATCCGAATTCGCGACATCGACAACCTGCCTACTGTTCTCGATCGCGCCATCGCGGCGGGAGCGAATGAAATGTCGGGCATTGAGTTCGTGGTCTCTGACCAATCGAAGCTGCTCGACCAGGCGCGCGACGAAGCGATCGCCGACGCGCGTCGCAAGGCCGAACTCTATGCCAGGGCCGCGGGGGCGAAGCTTGGACAGGTGGTTTCAATCAGCGAAGAAGGCACTGCCCCGCAGCCCCGGCCGATGCAGGCCGTAAGAGCCGGCGCGGTTCCGATTGCGCCCGGCGAGCAGACGCTGAGGGCGATCGTCAGCGTCAGCTATGAGTTAACGCCCTAAATCGGCCTCACCTTGACTTGAGGATGCGGCAACCCTAGGTTCCGCCTGTTCTCGATAGAGACGTGGAATTCAACTCCGCCGCCCGGTCCAAAGAGGCCGGAGGCCACCGCCCGACAGCGCGATGCGCCCTCGGGCGCAAAGGTGTTTGCAGACTGATGTTCGACAATCTGTCGGAAAAGCTGGGTGGCATCCTCGATCGCCTCACACGTCGCGGCGCGTTGAGCGAAGACGATGTCGACGCTTCGCTCCGCGAAGTACGCCGCGCTCTGCTTGAAGCCGACGTCGCACTCGACGTGGCGCGTGCCTTCACCGAGGGCGTGAAGAAGCAGGCGATCGGCGTCGAGGTCATGAAATCGGTTACGCCCGGCCAGATGGTCGTGAAGATCGTCCACGATCAGTTGGTCGCGACGCTGGGTGCAGAGGGCCGGGGCATTGACCTCAATGCCGCACCGCCTGTCGCCATTATGATGGTCGGCCTGCAGGGCTCCGGCAAAACCACGACAACCGCCAAAGTCGCCAAACGCCTCGTCGACCGGCAACGCCGGAAGGTGCTTATGGCCTCGCTCGACGTGCGCCGGCCGGCAGCCATGGAACAGCTCGCCGTGCTCGGCCGTGAAACGCAGATCAACACGTTGCCCATTGTGGAGGGACAACCCCCGCACAGATCGCGCGGCGGGCGATCGAAGCGGCGAAGCTCGGCGCCTACGACGTGGTCATCCTCGACACGGCGGGCCGGACCGCGCTCGATGACGCAATGATGAGCGAGGCGACCGAGGTCAAGCACGCGGTCAATCCGCACGAGGTGCTTCTCGTCGCCGACGCACTTACCGGCCAGGACGCCGTCAATCTCGCGCGTTCGTTCGACGAGCGCGTGGGCCTGACCGGAATCGTTCTCACGCGCGTCGACGGCGATGGCCGCGGCGGCGCCGCACTGTCAATGCGTGCCGTGACCGGCAAACCGATCAAGCTCCTCGGCACCGGCGAAAAACTGGACGCGCTCGAGGAGTTCGATCCGGCGCGGATCGCCGGACGCATTCTCGGGATGGGCGATATCGTTGCGCTGGTCGAAAAGGCCGCCGCCAATATCGACGCCGAGAAGGCCATGCGCGCCGCCGAGAAAATGCGCAAGGGCGCGTTCGATCTTGGTGACCTACGTGAGCAACTCGCGCAGATGCAGGGAATGGGCGGCCTCGGCGGACTCATGAGTATGCTGCCGGGTATCGGCAAAATGAAAAACCAGCTTGCCGCTGCCAACATCGACGAAAACGTGATCAAGCGGCAGATCGCCATCATCGATCTCGATGACACCGAAGGAGCGGCGCAATCCAGACATACTTAAAGCCAGCCGCAAGAAACGAATTGCCGCCGGCTCCGGAACGACACCGGAAGCGATCAACAAGCTCCTGAAGATGCATCGCGGCATGGCCGACATGATGAAGATGATGGGCGGCGCCAAGCGCGGACCGCTTGCTGGCCTTGCGAAGGCCATGGGTATGGGCGGGGGCATGCCGTCGCCGGAACAGTTGGCGGAAATGGCGAAGAACATGCCGGGCGGGCAGTTGCCACCAGGCATGCCGCCAACCATGCCCACGCTGCCCCCGAATATGCCCGGACTCCCTGGCCTGGGCGGAAAGTTCCGATTGCCGGGCGGCATGCCGCCCGGTCTCGGAAAGAAGAAGTAATCCCGTTCCATAGAGTGAAAGGACTGAAGAATGTCTCTCGTTATCCGTCTCGCCCGCGCCGGCACCAAAAAGCGGCCGGTCTATCATGTCGTTGTCGCCGACAATCGCGCGCCACGCGACGGCCGCTTCATCGAGCGGCTGGGCTATTTCAATCCGCTGCTGCCGAAAGAAAAGACCGAGCGGCTCAAGCTCGATCTCGAAAAAGTACAGGCATGGATGAAGAAAGGTGCACAGCCGTCCGATCGCGTCATGCGATTCCTCGACGCCGCCGGCATCATGAAGCGGCCGAAACGCAACAATCCGGAAAAGGCAATCCCGCGGAAGGAACGTAAGGCCAAGGAAGAAGAGGCCGCAAAAACCGCCGGGGCTGCGCCCGCGGCCGAAGGCGGCGCCAAGGCGGCAGCACCAAAGGCTGAAAAGCCGGCTGAAACGGCGCCGGCGGCAAGCTGACGCTTCGCTTCGCCATGCCGTCCGACCTCTCGCGCGACAAAGTCTGTGTCGCCCGTATCGGTGCCGCGCACGGCGTTCGCGGCGAGGTGAAACTTTGGTCCTTCACTGAAAATCCGGCGGCCGTCGCAGACTATGGGCCGCTGGAAACGCAGGATGGCGTGCGGCGCTTCGAGATCGAAGCGCTGCGTCCCGCGAAGGACCACTTCGTGGCGCGCATTGTCGGGATCGAGAACCGTGATGCGGCGGAGAAATTGCGCAATCTCGATTTGTACATCCCACGTTCGCGGCTTCCTGAGATCGACGAGGCCGATACTTTTTATCACGCCGATCTAATCGGCCTTAAGGCGACGACTCGAAGCGGCGATGAAGTCGGTATCGTGTCCGCGATTCACAATTTTGGCGCAAGTGACGTCATTGAAATCAAGCTGCCCTCGGGTCAGTCGCTGCTAATGCCGTTCACCGACGCGACTGTTCCGGAAATCGATCTCGGCGCGCGACGGATCATCGTTCTGCCGCCGACGGAGACCGAGTAGACATGTGGCGCGCCACTGTGCTCACGATCTTTCCGGATATGTTTCCGGGACCGCTCGCGCAAAGTCTTGCCGGTAAGGCACTGACATCACGCGTCTGGTCGCTCGACTCGGTCGATATTCGCGCACATGCGACCGACAAGCACAGAACCGTCGACGACACGCCGGCGGGCGGCGGACCGGGCATGGTGATGAAGGCAGATGTGCTTGCTCGCGCGCTCGACGCCGTCCCGCACGACACGCGCGCGCGCCTGCTGATGAGCCCGCGCGGCACACGGCTGACTCAAAATCGCGTCGCTGAGCTCGCGCACGGTCTTGGCGCGGTTATCGTCTGTGCACGTTTCGAGGGCGTCGATGAACGTCTGATCAAGGCGCGCCGAATGGAAGAAGTCTCGCTCGGCGATTTCGTGCTATCCGGCGGCGAGATTGCCGCGCTGGCGCTGCTGGATGCCTGCGTCCGGCTTCTACCGGGCGTCATGGGCAGGGAGGCCTCAGCGGCAGAAGAAAGCTTTGCCGATGGCCTGCTGGAATACCCCCAGTACACGCGGCCGCCGGTCTTCGAAGGAGAGCCGATACCGGAAATCCTTACCTCCGGCGACCATAAAAAGGTCAAGGCCTGGCGGCTGGCCGAGGCCGAGCGCCTGACCGCCGAGCGCCGGCCTGACCTATGGCAGGCCTATCGGGCCCGCAAAAGCCTCAAAATCGGCCTGAATCGAAAGGGTGACAAGCGGAAAGCTTTGTAATAAAAGCTCGCCAACCCATTCAGACCAGAGCAAGACCGCGCGCCGGTCGCTGGCGCTGCCGACGGAGAACTCACGATGGACATCATTCAACAGCTGGAAAAAGAGCAGGTCGAGAAGCTATCGGCCGGCAAAGACATTCCTGACTTCCAACCGGGCGATACCGTTCTTGTCAACGTCAAGGTAATCGAAGGCGACAAGACCCGCGTGCAGGCCTACGAAGGCGTTCGCATCGGCCGCTCGGGCGGCGGGCTGAACGAGAACTTCACCGTTCGCAAGATCTCCTACGGAGAGGGCGTGGAGCGTGTGTTCCCGCTCTACTCGCCCATGATCGACTCAATCAAGGTCGTACGCCGCGGCAAAGTGCGGCGCGCCAAGCTCTACTATCTGCGCGGACTGCGCGGCAAGAAGGCGCGCATTTCCGAGGCGCAAGGCGACCGGCCGGAGCCGAAGCTGCCGCGCAGGAGTAGCGGCAGCGAGCATGCAAAGCTGCATCAAGGGGCCGCACTGCGGCCCCTTTTTCTTGATCGCCGCCTTCGTTGTCGAACCCGAACCGATTGGCTATATAGCGCCTATGGTTTCAGAGCTCAGCGGATTGTCCTGGCCGATCACGCGCGGTTGCCGTGGCGGTTTTTCGGCCGGCTGACGGCGGTACAGGCGGGACTTTGATCGCCCCCGGCAATGCCGGACACTTGCAAGCCGCTTCCCCATTTTCCTTTGAGCAAAGTCATCGAACCATGAAACCCGCGCACACTCTACGACAAGATCTGGGACGACCATCTGGTGGACGAACAGCCGGACGGAACCTGTCTGCTCTATATCGATCGTCATCTGGTGCACGAGGTAACTTCCCCACAGGCCTTCGAAGGTTTGCGTACCGCGGGCCGCAAGGTGCACGCGCCGGAAAAAGACACTCGCGGTCGTCGACCACAATGTGCCGACCACCGACCGTACAAAACCCAATCCCGATCCGGAGAGTGCGGAGCAGATCGCTGCGCTGGCAAAGAACGCCAAGGATTTCGGGATCGAATATTTCGACGAGTTCGACAAGCGACAGGGCATCGTCCACATCATCGGCCCGGAACAGGGTTTCACCCTGCCCGGCACGACGATCGTGTGCGGCGACAGCCATACTGCAACGCACGGCGCATTCGGTGCCCTCGCCTACGGCATCGGCACCTCGGAAGTCGAGCATGTGCTTGGCGACGCAGACGCTGATCCAGGAGAAATCGAAAAACATGCGCGCGGTGGTCGACGGCAAATTGCCGCCGGGCGTTACGGCGAAGGACATCATTCTCGCCATCATCGGCGAGATCGGCACCGCCGGCGGCACCGGCTATGCGCTGGAATATGCCGGCGAAGCGATCCGAGCCATCTCGATCGAAGGCGCGCATGACCATCTGCAACATGTCGGTCGAAGGCGGTGCCAAGGCCGGCTTCATTGCCCCCGACGAGAAAGCCTACACCTATCTCAAGGACAAGCCGAAAGCGCCCAAGGGCAAATCCTGGGACGAAGCCATGCGCTATTGGGAGACACTGCACTCCGGACGACGGCGCGCATTTCGACCGCGAGATCAGACTCGACGCAGCCAAACTGCCGCCGCTAGTCACCTGGGGCACCAGTCCCGAGCAGGTGATCTCTGTCACCGGCAGGGTGCCGGTGCCGTCTGAAATTCACGACGAGAAGAAACGCATGCGCCGCGGAACGCTCGCTCGACTACATGGGCCTTAAGGGCGGCGAGAAGATCAGCGACATCAAGCTCGACCGCGTGTTCATCGGCTCGTGCACCAATTCGCGCATTGAAGACCTGCGCGAGGTAGCCCGCGTCGTCGACGGCAAGAGGGTCAATGCAAACGTCAACGCCATGATCGTACCGGGCTCGGGGCTGGTGAAAGATACAGGCGGAAGCCGAAGGGCTCGACAAGATTTTCAAGGCCGCGGGTTTCGAGTGGCGCGAGCCCGGCTGCTCGATGTGCCTTGCGATGAACCCCGACAAGCTCGCCGCCGGGCGAGCGTTGCGCATCGACGTCGAACCGGAACTTCGAAGGCCGCCAAGGTTACAAGGGACGGACTCACCTTTGTTTCGCCTGCCATGGCTGCCGCCGCCGCAATCGCAGGGCATTTCGTCGACGTGCGCGACTGGAAGTAGGCGGTCAAATCGACCCGGCTATTCCCACCAGCAATACATCTGCGGCACGATGACCGGGCCGCTGACGCGGTACTCCCTTGCCAACCAGGAGCGGCACTGCCGCACGGCATTTGGCCCGGGATGGCTGCGCCGGCCATAGATGACAACGCGCGGGCGCTTTTTCTGCGCCAAAAACTCCTGAGAAACCGAGACGGCGCACGCCGAACCGGAGCGCATCCCATCAACACAGTTCGGCGAACCGGCCGGCGCCGGCGTTGCGGTGACGCCGGCCAGAACGAAAATCAGGCCGGAAAGTGCTAGGCCGGTCGCAATCTTTGCCATCAGGTAACCCGAACCCCGCGTCAGAACGATCAAACGTTGCGCATCGCATCCCCGTCGTCAACCGCTTGGTTGCCGTGGCAACCTGCCCTAAAACGTTGTCATGACAAGCCAATTCAGTTGGCGAATCTCGGCAGCGCCGTCACTGGCCGACATTCAGGAGTTGGCTGAGGAGGCCTATGCGCGTCTTCCCGATCGCTTCCGAAAGCTGTGCGATGGCCTTGTAATCCATGTCGAGGATTTTCCCACGTCGGAGGTTCTCGATTCTGATGCATGCCGAAAGCGAGTTCGATCTGCTGGGACTGTTTCAGGGTGTCGGACTGCCATTCCAGTCGGAGACCGCGCCCGAACTGATGCCGAACATGATCTGGCTCTACCGTCGTCCAATTCTGGACTATTGGGCCGAACATGGGGACACGCTGGGCGAAATCGTCACGCATGTGCTGGTGCACGAGATCGGCCATCATTTCGGTCTGTCGGACGAGGATATGAATGCGCTCGAGGCAGCCGCCGAGTAGATATCGATCTGGAAAACAGATGGCGACTATTCAAAAACGGAATTGGCCGACAGTCGTTTGCCGCGTCAACATGCGCTTCAAGGGAGACCTACCATGATTGTGACCGTCTTTCGTTCTCGCCTGATGCCCAACGTGCGCGAGGAGTATGTCACTTTGGTCGACCGTATGGTCGAAATCGCCCGCACCATTCCGGGCTATATTTCACATAAAGGCTTTTCGCCGACGACGGTGAGCGAGTGACTGTCGTCGAATTCGAACACGAGGATGGCATGCGTGCGTGGCGCATGCACCCGGAACATCGGGCCGCGCAGAAAAAGGCGCGCGAGGTCTACTACTCCGAATATTCCGTGCAGGTATGCACCCTCGTGCGGGAATCTCGATTTAAACGCGAGGAGCGTGCATCCGCCTGAATCGTGCAAAAGGCGCGCAGCGTGTTACTGCCATCAAATACGCATATCTGACCTCCAGGTCTGCTATTGACCAGAACACCGGACACCTTATGAAAAGCACAGTCTATAATTTGCCTTGCCGGTGAGGCCGGAGCGACAAATGGAAAAATTCACGACCCTCGAAGGTGTCGCCGCACCGCTGAAGATCATCAATGTCGACACCGACATGGTGATCCCCAAGCAATACCTGAAAACGATCAAGCGCACCGGTCTTGGCAAAGGCCTCTTCTCGGAAATGCGCTACAGGGACGATGGCAGCGAAAATCCGAATTTCGTGCTCAACAAGTCGGCCTATCGCAAAGCCAAAATCCTCGTCGCCGGCGACAATTTCGGCTGCGGCTCTTCGCGCGAGCACGCGCCCTGGGCACTGATGGATTTCGGCATCCGCTGCGTGATCTCGACCTCGTTCGGCGACATCTTCTACAACAATTGCTTCAAGAACGGCGTGTTGCCCATTCGCGTATCGCCGGAGGATCTTGAAAAGCTATTCGATGATGCCGATCGAGGCGCCAACGCAACGCTGACCGTCGACCTCGAGAAGCAGGAGATCCGCGGCCCGGATGGCGGCGTCGTTCATTTCGAGATCGACGCACACCGCAAGCACTGCATGCTCAACGGACTCGACGATATCGGCCTGACGAAGCAGAAGCAGTCCAAGATCGAGAGCTACGAAGGCAAAGCGAAATCCGCGAGACCTTGGGCGTGACCGGTCGATCGGGTGGCGCACCCAAATTCTGAAACTCAGTCTTCGCCTTCCTCGCCCATTTCGCCGATGTGGTGTTGCGCATACAGCTCAAGACCGAGCTTGGCGACAAGATCAAGCTGGGTCTCGAGAAAGTCGATATGGTGTTCTTCATCCGACATCAGCTTCTCGAACAGGTCGCGTGTGACGTAATCCTTGGCGGCGTGACAATGGGTCGCCGCTTCCTGATAAAGCGCGCGCGCCGACATCTCCGCCGCCAGATCGCAGTCCAACACTTCCTTGACGTTCTGCCCAATGTGCAGGGGTCGAGAACCTGCATATTCGGGAACCCATCAAGAAAGATGATGCGCTCGACGAGCTTGTCGGCGTGTTCCATTTCCTCGATCGATTCCTTGCGCCACTGCTTTGCCAGGTCCTTGTAGCCCCAGTTTTCGAGCAGCCGATAGTGGAGCCAGTATTGGTTGACCGCGGTCAATTCGTGCCGAAGCGCCTTGTTGAGAAACTCGACGACTTTTGCGTCACCCTTCATAACCAGCTCCTGTGATGGGCGTTCGTGCTGAATTGCGACTGACCCGCCACGACGCTAGCAAAAACACCGAAATGCGCTGCCCGAGCTGGCAGCACATTTCCACATGTTGACGGTATTTGGTTCGCTTTAAAGCGCGTCCGCCGCGGCGTGCAGCGCGCAGGCGCAGCCAACGGGGCAACCGACTTTCGCGCCGTTAAGCGTTTCATCGATGATCTTGCGAATGGTGCGAGCGCAACGGCCGCACTGAGCGCTGCATCCAAGGCAACCGTAGACATGGCTGGTAGAGCGCCGCGCCGCTGAACTCGCAGCACTGCGCACCTCATGGTCACTCAATACGTTGCAGGAGCAGACAATCATCGAACACCTTATTGGAGTATTCGCTAACCGGTGTGTCGTTCCGAGTCAAAATAAAAACGCTCTTTAAAAATGTTCTAAACTATTGCGTCTGCGATGTTTTTCCGGCCGCGCGAGAGGCTGATCCGGTCACAAAATTGTTGAAACTGGACATTCTTTGAGTGCTCCGGCGCCGTTACCGCAACGCACTACATGTGCAGCAATTGAATGCGGCGCCGGCCGCAATTATCGCTGAAGCGTCGCACCCACTGGCGCCATCTCAAGGCCGACGACCCCGCTCCTCGCGATCGCGTTCTGCAAAAAGCCGGATGCACGAATGTCGTCGATGAAGGTGTTAATGGTCCCGAGTACCTGCGGCTTTCCCTTGGCGACGGCGATCGTTTGCGTCACGCCGAACAGATTATCCGGCAGAATACGGTAGCCTGGCATTTCCTTCAGTAAATTGGTGAGACGCTGGCGGTTGGCCCCGAAGCGTCGATCTCTCCCGCTAAAAGCCGACGCTTCGCATCGGCCGGGGTATTGTCGGTTTCGACCAGAGTCGCCTGCTTCAAATTGCGTGCAAGATAGAGGGTAATCGGAATCGCTCTTCCCGCCGGCGATGCGTCGTCCTGGTGCATCGATATCGATAACCGCACGGATGGGGGAACTGTCCGGTACGATGAACGACTGTTGCACCAACATGTAGGTTTGCGAGAATTCGACTGTTCCAACCCGCTCCGGGGCATACGCCACGAACCCGATGTCGGCGTCGCCTTTGGTTACGGCCTCGATCACGGCTGGAGGATTCTGGCAGTGGCATGAATTCGAGGGTACGTTGCGTCGTCGCGCCAGTTCGCGTGCGAGATCGGCAGATGCACCACGAATTTCGCCGCTGACGGGGTCGCGTACCGACTGCGCTGGATTGTTCGCAAGGTAGGCCGCGCGCAACGTGCCGCCGGGTGCGATATCTTCGGCAAAGGCGAGCGAAGAGAATAGCAATAATGCGGAAGAGATCAGCCAGCGATGGCGGTGCATGATTTGTTCCTTCTTCAGCAAGCACAGCATATCGCAACTCGCTAGTCATGCTGCGCAATTGCTTCCGCGATCGCGACCGTCCGCCGCGCCATGTCGGCATGCAGTCGCTCTGACCATGCGCCCGTCGATCGAACGACGCCCTTACCCTTGTTCTCCGGCAGATCGAATGCCAGCGATCATCTTGCGAGCCTGCTCGATCTCAGCCTGCGAAGGCGAGAAAGCCTTGTTGCACAGTTCAATCTGGCTGGGATGAATGAGTGTCTTGCCGTCGAGATCAAGTTCAACACCCTGGGCGCACTCGCTGGCAAAGCCATCGGCGTTTCCGATGTCATTGTAGACGCCGTCGAGAATGTCGACGCCGTAGATGCGCGCGGCCGCAACGCACATCGACAGCCAGGTTAACATCGGGGCCCTGCCGGGTACGAGGCGCGCGCGGGTATCCTTGGCAAGATCGTTTGTGCCCATTACGAAGCCGGACAGCCGTGTCTCTGAATCGCTTGCCGCCGCAGCGGATTCGGAGGACGTTGAAAATCGCGAGCGGCGTCTCGATCATCGCCCATACCCTCGTTTTATGATGGGTACCCATGTCGAGCAGACGGCGACCGATCAGTTCCAGGGTATCCGGACTCGATACTTTCGGAACCAGGATCGCATCCGGCGCGGCGTGTGCCGCAGCGGCCAGGTCGTCGGCATGCCAGGGCGTATCGACACACTGTTGACGCGAATGAAGACCTCACGCTTGCCGAAGCCGCCGGCTTTCACCGCGTCAGTCACCTTCTGCGCGCGCATCCTCCTTGGCTTCAGGCGCAACCGAGATCCTCGAGGTCGAGAATGCACGCCATCGACGGACAACGTCTTTGCCTTTTCGAGCGCGCGGACATTCGAGCCCGGCATGTAAAGGACACTGCGGCGCGGACGGACATTCATTCGTAGGCCTCCATCGCGACCAAGACTACCGTCCGCATGACGTCGATGCCACTGCCACCTTTCCGCGCGGTTGCCAATGGCGGCGCAGCCGTGATTGTGTGAGGGACAACATCACAGGTTTCACGAACGGCCGCCATGCCATTTCCGCAGCAATTGATCGACGGATATCGCGCCTTCCTCATTGGCCGGCTGCGCCACGAACAAGACCGCTATCGGGGCCTTGCCGAAAGCGGACAGTCGCCGCAGATCATGGTCATCGGCTGTTGCGACTCCCGCGTGTCGCCTGAAGTCATTTTTGACGCGCGGCCGGGCGAACTGTTCGTTGTCCGCAACGTGGCGAACATCGTGCCGCCTTACGCGCCCGGACGGACGCGCCCACGGCGTATCGGCCGCGCTCGAATTCGGCGTCGGTGCACTCAAGGTCAAGCCACATCGTCGTGCTCGGGCACGCGCAATGCGGCAGGTGTCAAGGCTTTCGCCGAAGACGCCGAGCCGATCTCGCCCGGCGATTTCATCGGCAACTGGATGAAACTGATGTCGCCGGCGGCAGAAAGCTGGGACCGCGTGGCGCGCTATCACGCGACGAATTATCTGATGCGGCTTGAGCAGGCAAACGTCGTCAACAGCATCGACAACCTGATGACGTTTCCGCGCCTCCGCATCCTGATCGAACGCGGACAGGTCGTGGTGCATGGCGCGTACTTTCGGGGTCGCGACGGGCCAGCTTTCGATCGCGCGACCCGGCGACGGAGCAGTTCAGTGCAGGTCGCCGCCGATGATTATGCGCGGATGTTCGCCCAGTCGCCTGACCGCTTGCCTGACGTGATCAAATGGCTTACGCCGCCCGGCGCTTGGCCTGGATGAGCTTGCGATTGATCAGGCACTCGGCGATCTGCACCGCGTTGAGTGCGGCACCTTTGCGCAGATTGTCCGACACAATCCACATCTGCAGCCCGTTCTCGATCGTCGCGTCCTCGCGGATGCGGCTGATGTAGGTCGCGTCCTCGCCGACGCACTCGTAGGGCGTGACGTAGCCGCCCGGCTCGCGCTTGTCGATCACGAGGCAGCCCGGCGCGTTGCGCAGGATCTCGCGCGCCTCGTCGGCCGTGATCGGGTTCTCGAACTCGATGTTGACCGCCTCTGAATGGCCGACGAACACCGGCACGCGCACGCAGGTGGCGGTAAGCTTGATCTTGGGATCGAGAATCTTCTTGGTCTCGACCACCATCTTCCACTCTTCCTTGGTGTAGCCGTCCTCCATGAAGACATCGATGTGCGGGATCACGTTGAACGCGATCCGCTTGGAAAACTTCTTCGCCTCGACCTCATCGAGCGTGAAGACCGCCTTGCTCTGCGAGAACAGCTCGTCCATCGCCTCCTTGCCGGCGCCCGATACGGATTGATAGGTCGCCACGACGACACGCTTGATCTTCGCCTTGTCGTGCAGCGGCTTGAGCGCCACCACAAGCTGCGCGGTCGAGCAGTTCGGATTGGCGATGATGTTCTTCTTGGTGAAACCGGCGACAGCGTCGGCGTTCACCTCCGGCACGATCAGCGGCACGTCGGGGTCCATGCGCCAGGCCGACGAATTGTCGATCACGACCGCGCCCTGCGCAGCGATCTTCGGCGACCACTCCTTCGACACCGCACCACCCGCCGACATCAGACAGATGTCGACGTCGGAGAAATCGAAATGGTCGAGCGCCTTCACTTTCAGCGTCTTGTCGCCGAACGAGCACTCAACGCCCTGGCTCCGGCGCGATGCAACGGCGACCACTTCGTCGGCGGGAAATTCGCGCTCGGCCAGAATGTCGAGCATCTCCCGCCCGACATTGCCGGTAGCACCCACGACGGCGACCTTGTAACCCATTGTTAACGCCTCGGACTAGATTCCGCCCGGTAGCTCGTTCAGGGCAACCGGATGGCAGCGCTTCTAAGCGAGAACAGCTTCAACACAACGGCACACCGTGCAGACGACTTCGCATGCATCCGGCGCTGCGCTCATGGCGTGACGAACTGCCGCTCCAGCATTGTGCGCTTGCTCGCATATCTGGGTGCTGTTGCGCTGCTTTCCATGGCATCCGCGCATTTTTCCAATCGCCAAAAGTGATGGATGCCATCACACCGGTGCATCCACCGGACTTGGGTCGATATCGAGCGGCCGTTCGCCGCTTTCGCGCTGTCGATCCCGGAAGCTGCCGATGTGCCGGCGAGCTACGCGATCCGGCGCCACGTCGAAGGCAACGGCCGCAAGGATATTCTCACGTTGGGCGAACCCGACAGCATGGCACCCGCTGTTGCAACCCAGCCACCAGGGCGGCTTTTGGATGAACCCGGCCTATCGTGTGCCCGGTCGACAAACTTCCATTCAGGGATCGCTTCACCAGCCAGGAAAACGCGACCAGCACACCGATCACTGAGATGGTCGTGAATTCGCTGATCACCAGCCACCGCGATAGCGCCAAGATCAATACCGGCAAGGTCACCGTCAGTGGCATGGCGTGGGATGGCGCCTATGGTGCAGGTGGTATCCGACCGATGGCAGGGACATGGACGTGTGTACTCGGCCAAGCTGGGGCAAAGAGCGGTGCAGTGAAGGTCAACGCCCGCCAACGAGGAGCTTGCCAGAGCCCAGGCGGTCGAGGAACTTGCGATTTCCAACGGCCGGTGGAGCCGAGTCACAGATCGTATGGCGAGCGCCGATCACTGACGCCGACGCAAAGGCGATCGCGCGAATACCTGAAGAAAAACTACGGCAGCTCCAGCGGCCCTTTCGCCTCTTTGACAGCAAAGGCCTCGTCGGCGCGGCGGGACCTTTATTTCAAGTTTACGAACATTTGCTTCCATTCGGGCCTATTCCGGGAAACGGAACCCCGCTGAGACTGCGTTAAATAAGTTGAACAACAAGGCAATGGTCGAGGATTCATGAGATTGAAAGTCGTTACCGCAGCGATCGCGCTGATCGGAGCCTTGGCGCTTCCAACCGTGCAAGCGGGGTGCCCAGACGAACCAGGCGAAGAAGCGGACCGTAGGTCTACAACAACCGCGATAATACGGTTCAGATCAGTCGCGACGAGACGGGCGGACGCGCACCCGCGTCATCATCCAGAAGGCAGTCGTTCCCTCGATCCCGGAACGGAAACTTTCCCGGGAGAGCGGGTTGGCAATACCGGTTACGTGCAAACTCCGACTCAGACCGCGGGCAGCGTGATCAACAATACGTCGGCCGGTCTGTCGAATACCCAGTCAGCGCTTCCCGGACCCCTTCACTTTGCCGAGCAAAAATAATCCGTGGCTGCAATATTGAGCGCCGGACATGTTATGAAAGGGAACGCGGCCGAGGTGGCCGCGTTTTTTGCTCGTCGGGCCCGACGTCTTTCAAGCGGCGAGCTTTTCAAGTTCGGACAAAATCGCAGCGCCCATGCAGAGGTTGAAACGACCTCGGTGCCCTCCGATTTGATATCGGCGGTTCGCAAGCCTTTCGCCAGCGTGGCGGAAATTGCCTGATCGATCCAGTCAGCCTGCTTTCCAAGATTAAATGAATACCGAGAGCGCCATGCCGAACGACGCGATCGTGGCGATAGGATTGGCGATGCCCTTGCCCGCGATATCAGGGGCCGGGCATGCACCGGTTCATAAAGCGCCTTGCGCTTTACGAGGTCTTCGGATCAACCTCGCCGAGGGAAGCGGAAGGCGGCATGCCGAGCGAGCCGGTCAGGTCGCCAGCAATATCGGAAAGCACATCGCCGAAAAGGTTGTCGGTGACGATGACGTCGAACTGCTTGGGCCAACGCACCAACTGCATGCCGCCGGCGTCGGCCAGCATGTGCTCGAGCTGAACGTCCTTGAACTCGCGCGCGTGCATCTGCGTCATCACCTCGTTCCAAAGCACGCCCGTTTTCATGACGTTGCGCTTTTCCATCGACGTGACCTTGTTGCGCCGCTTGCGCGCGAGTTCGCACGCGACGCGACCGATCCGCTCGATTTCGTAGGTGTCGTAGACCTGCGTATCGATCGCCCGCTTCTGGCCGTTGCCGAGATCGGTGATCGTCTTCGGCTCGCCGAAGTAAACGCCGCCGGTCAGTTCGCGCAGAATGATGATGTCGAGCCCTTCGACCACGTCGCGCTTGAGCGAGGAAGAATCCGCCAAGCGCGGGATAGACGATGGCCGGGCGGATATTGGCGAACAGGGCGAGGTCCTTGCGCAAGCGCAGCAGGCCCAGCCTCGGGCCGCACGTCGTAAGGCGACTTTGTCCCATTTCGGTCCGCCGACGGCGCCGAAGATGATTGCGTCCACGGCTTTGGCCTTCTCCACCGTGGCATCGGTGACCGCAACGCCGTGCGCGTCGTAACAGCAGCCGCCGACCAACGCCTCTTCGGTATTGAACCTCTCGGGGCCAATTTTGTTGAATAATTCGATGACGCGCTTCACCTCGGCCATCACTTCGGGGCCGATGCCGTCGCCGGGAAGTAGAAGAAGATTGTGGGTCGCCATGTACGCCTCGCCGTTACAGACAGCGCGGATTGCTAAAGCCTCGGCGCAGGCTTGGCAACCTGCCTTGTATGTGCCGACATTGCACCTTTGCTGCCGTGAGGACGGGCCGTGACACATAGGGCAAAGGGTCATCATCGTTGGAGCAGGCTTTGGCGGTCTCGAGTGCGCTAAAGCGCTGAGAACGGGCTGAAGCCGATGTGACTGTGATCGACCGGGAAAATCACCATTGCTTCCAGCCGCTTCTGTATCAGGTGGCGACAGCAGCACTGTCACCGGCGGACATTGCCTGGCCGATCCGGCACATTTTGCGTCCGCAGCGCAACGCTACGGTCCTGATGGAAGAGGTGCGCGGCGTCAGCCCGCAGAAGAAATGCGTGCACACGCAATTCGGCGATATCGCCTACGACTATCTGGTGATCGCGACCGGCTCCACTCATTCGTATTTCGGTCACGATGAATGGTCGCGCTATGCGCCCGGCTTGAAGCGAATCGAGGATGCCACGCGGGTCCGTCGCAGCATCCTGATTGCCTTCGAGCGAGCGGAAGTCGTGCACCGATCAGGACGAACAGCGCCGCCTGCTGACCTTTGTGATCGTGGGCGGGGTGCCACCGGCGTCGAGATGGCCGGCGCGATTGCTGAAGTTGCGCGTCAAACGCTCGCCGCCGATTTCCGCCGCATCGATCCGCGCTCTGCGCACATCATCTTGATCGAGGCAGGGCCACGATTGCTGCCGACGTTCCCGCCCGGGCTCTCGGAATATGCGCTGAAAACGCTGAGTCGCGTGGGCGTCGAGGTGAAGACAGAAACGCTGGTCACGAAGTGTGATGCGAACGGCGTCGATCTCAAGGACGGACGCATCGATGCCGGCACCGTCATCTGGGCGGCCGGCGTGACGGCTTCTCCGGCGGTGCGCTGGCTCAATGCCGAGGCGGACCGCGCCGGCCGCGTCAAGGTCGGCTCCGATCTTTCGCTGCCGGGATATCCCGAGATCTTCGTCGTCGGCGATACGGCCGCGGTTACCGACAAGGGCGGTCAGCCAGTGCCGGGCATTGCGCCACGCCGCCAAACAGATGGGGACATATGTCGGCAAGCTGATCTCGGCGCGCATCGCCGGCCGTGAGTGGAAAAAGCCCTTTCGCTACATGCATCTTGGCGACCTGGCGACGATCGGTCGGCGCGCCGCGGTGGTGAAACTCGGGCCACTGGAGTTGAAAGGCTTCATCGGCTGGGTGTTCTGGAGCATTGCGCACATTTATTTTCTGATCGGTCTGCGCAACCGCTTCGTCGTCGCGTTCAACTGGTTCTGGGATTACCTGACTTTCCAGCGCGGTGCGCGATTGATCACGGATCCGCCCGACGTTGGAGGATCTGGACGCGACGCCAAGGTGTAGCGGAGTACAAAACAAATCGGGAGGCAAACATCAATAAACCGGCACGGAGTACTACCTGCTGCATTCGCCGCGATGTTCTTGTCCGGCATGGCGACTATTTCCTGCGCTGCCGAACTCGACCCGAAAGCCGTCGTGTTCAAGTTGCCCGATCAGATCAACTGGGGCCCGGTCACTCCGAGTGGCAATCAGCAGAGCAATCCTGTTCGGACGATCCCACAAAGCCCGGTCTCTACGGCGTCATGACGAAATGGCTGGCCGGCAATCACTTCAGCCGCCCGCATTTCCATCCCAACGATCGGTTCATCACCGTGCTGTCCGGAACATGGTGGGTGGGCAGTGGACCTGATTTTGATCCAAACGCCAGCGTCCCCATGCCGGCCGGCGCGTTCGTCACCCATTACGGAAAGCAAGTGCACTGGGACGGCGCTAAAGACACCGACGCGGTTCTGCTGATCGTCGGCGAAGGCCCGGCCACGATAACACCTTTCGTGCCGGCAACGCCTACAGGCCGCTGAACCAGTTGTAGCCCTTGTCTTCCCAGTAGCCGCCCTTGTCGATGTTGGTGACTTCCATCGCCACCACATACTTCGGATTTTGAATCCCAGTTTGGTCGGCATGCGGATCTTCATCGGATAGCCGTAGGCGCGTGGCAGGATCCGATTGGCGAACTTGAATGTCATCTGCGTCTGCGGATGCAGCGCGGTCGGCATATCGATCGTGTTGGTATAGCCTTCGGCGCACTTGAACCAGACGTATTTCGCGCGGGTGTCGGCGCCGATGCGTTTGAGGAATTCCGACAGCGGCGTGCCCTGCCAGGAGCCGATCGCGCTCCAGCCCTCGACGCAGATGTGACGGGTGATCTGCGAGACCTCAGGCAGCGGCGTACAATTCGTCGAGCGTCCATGGCTTCTTGTTTTCGACGAGACCGGCGACTTCCAGCTTGTAGGTTTTGCCGTCCACTTCCGGCGCCTCGTCCTCGTCGTAGTAGGCGTTGAATGGGAAAGGTTTCGTGATTGCGCTTTCGGGATAAGTCGGTGCGAGCTTCGTAGGGCTGAACAGCGCGGCCTGAACGCCATCGTTGAATTCCGAAATCTTGCGCAGCACGTACCTTCGGCAGTTTCGCCATCGATAATGTCGCAACCGGTCAGGAAGGTCAGCGCGCCAAGACTTAGCCGCACCCGCAGGAAACCACGCCGACTGGCGTCCGGCATCAGCTTCGTCGCGTCTTTGATCAGGAGCTTCGGATCGACACCGGGAATGATCCTGCGTTGGCGCATGTTGTTTTCTCCTACCGGCCCGTGATCATCGCGCGCAGGCTCTTCGGCACGACCAGCGCCAACGCCACGTGCACAACGAGGAAATCCTACGATCGCCGCCATCGCCAGGAAATGCACGTATCGGGCGGTGTCATAGCCACCAAACAGCGCCGTCAATTCCTGGAACTGAACCGGCTTCCAGATCGACAGACCTGACAGCACAATCACGACGCCGGCCAGAATGACGCCCGGTATAGAGCAGTTTCTGTACGGCGTTGTAGTGCGACAGGTCGTCATGCGAGAGCTTGAAGGTCAGCGCAGCCCGCAGATCGGCAATCACTTCGTTCGGACGAATGGAGTATAGCTTGCGGCGGAAGCGACCGGTGACAATGCCGAGCGTCACGTACACGATACCGTTGATCACGAAGACCCACATGGCGGCGAAATGCCAGAGCAGCGCGCCGGCAAGCCAGTTGCCCAGGGCAATTTGTCTGGGAAACACAAAATCAAACAGCGGTGAAGCGTTGTAGATCTGCCAGCCAGATCCGATCATCACCAGGATGGCCAACGCATTGATCCAATGACAGATGCGCACCCAGCGGGGGTGAATCGTGGCACGGTATCGATAGTGGTGATCGTATTCGGTGGTCATCGCGATCGTGCCCTTGGCAGTTTCCATCCGTACCTACGATATAGCCGGGCCCGCGGATGCACGCGCCCGGCCATTTTAGGCGGGCCCTTTATTTATTCATTTCGTCTTTTGGCATCTTGTCCTTCGCCATACCGTCTTTTTCATCGAGTCCTTGGACGTGTGGTCCTTGGCCATCGAATCCTTCTTCATCGAGTCCTTCGCCATAGTGTCCTTGGACATCGTGTCCTTTTTCATGTCATCGGCGACGGCCGCCGGCGTCAACGGGGTAAAGGTCAGACCAGCGGCGATCAACGCCGACAAGAATATTCTTTTGGTCATGGAGGGCATCCTTCAGGAGGTTGACGTTACGCCACTTTCGCTATCACAACGCCCAGACACGTCCTCATCAGTTTCCCGTTGCAGAAGCTGGCGCTCGGCTCACGGTTTTGTGAGAATGACGCGCCGGCCGAGAATGAAGGAGTGAGTTTGTGAGCGCGCCCCGCCCGAAAACAAGTCCCGGCAACTTTTTTGAGGATTTCCACCTTGGCCAGCAGATCCGTCACGCCACACCGCGGACGGTAACCGTCGGAGACGTCGCGCTTTACAATGGTTTGTTCGGACCGCGCTTTGCTGTGCAGTCGTCCGATGCTCTTTGCAAAATCGATCGGCTACCCGCGCTCTCCAATCGACGATCTGCTGGTGTTTCATGTTGTATTCGGCAAGACCGTGCCCGACGTATCGCTCAACGCCGTTGCCAATCTTGGTTACGCCGACTTGCCGTTTTCTTAAGCCCGTCTACCCGGGCACTACCCTGAATGCTGTTTCCGAAGTCATCGGGCTGAGGGAGAACTCAAACAAGAAGACTGGCATCGTCTACGTGTCGCTCGCGCGGCTTCGATGAAACGGGCGACGCTGTGATCGACTATGCGCGATGGGTGATGGTGCAAAAGCGCGACCAGGCTGCACCAGCGCCCCAGGAAAAGGTGCCTGAGCTTCCCAAGAGCGTCGACACCTGCGCAGCTTGGCAGTGCTTGTCCCAAAATCGCGGGCCGCTTACGACAATGTATTGGCTGGAAGTCCGCACCGCTTCGCCGACTACAAGGTCGGGGAAAAATCGACCACGTTGACGGCATTACGGTCGAGGAGGCCGAGCACCAGATCGCCACGCGGCTCTATCAGAACACGGCACGCATCCACTTCAATCAGTTTGCTCGAAAGCAAGGGCCGGTTCGGGCGCCGATTGATCTATGGTGGCCACGCCATTTCGCTCGCACGCGCGCTGTCGTTCAACGGACTGGACAAATGCCTTTCATATTGCGGCAATCAACGGCGGGCGCCACGTGGCACCGTTGTTTGCTGGACGACACCGTGTTCGCATGGTCTGAAGTGCTGGCAAGCGCCGACTTGCCTGAGCCGCAAAGACGTCGGTGCTTTGCGCGTCAGGACCATTGCCACCAAAGATCGTCCCTGCGCCGACTTCCCGCTCAAAAGCGGAGACGACTACGATCCGGCAGTGATCCTCGACCTCGACTATTGGGTGCTGATCCCGCGGTGATGACGCGTCTACGCGCTTGCCCGCAAATGATCGACGAGCTGCCGCGCGTATGGCGGCAGTGAATTGACCTCGCGCACGCAGATCGTCAGCTCGCGCAGCGCCCAGGGATCCGTAAGCTGAACGGCGCTGATCGCCATCGTACGCTCGGTACGCTGAACGGTGGTCTCGGGCACAATGCCGACGCCAACATTGCATCTCGACCAGGCGGCAGATGGCATCGAAGCTACGCAGCTGCACGCGCAGACGAAGCGGACGACCGATACGATTGGCCTTGTCGGCAAGAAAACGCTGGATCGCGCTGGCGCGATCGAGGCCGACCATGTCGTAGTCGAGCACTTCGGAAAAGCCGATGCGCGAGCGAGTTAGCGAGCGGATGATTTTTCGCAACCACGAGGACAAAACGGTCGCTGCGAAATGGAAAGGTATTCAGGCCCGCCGTAGTCGACCGTGCCCGCGACAATGCCGATGTCGGCATTGCCTTCCGCGATCAAACCGACGATCTCGTCGCTCAGTCTTTCCTCGAGATCGACACTGATGTCCGGATAGGCCATCAGGAACGAACTCAGCGTCTCGGGAAGAAATTCGGTAAGGGCATTGGTATTGGAGAGCACCCGCACCTGGCCGGCGAGACCTCGCGCAAAGGGCGTGAGGTCCTCCTGCAGGCGCTCGGTTTGCGCCAGAATTCCCCGGGCATGCTGCAGGAGCGTACGGCCCGCAGGCGTGGGCGTGACCCCTGCCCGCCCCGCACCAGCAGGGCAGTTCCGAACGCCAGTTCCATCTTGCGGATCCGGGTTGAGGCCGCCGCGAGCGCCAGGTTCGAGCGCTCCGCGCCATGGGTTATGCTCCCGGCCTCGACGATGTGCCGGAAGAGATTGAGATCCGTGAAATCGAACCGCATGTGGACTACCTTCTTATTCTACGAAGGCAGACTACGCAAAAGGCATATTGCAACGACAGAATCTTCAGGTTCAAGCTTCGCGAACCATGAAGTAATGGGTTTTGGCTCAGGGTCAAGCGCTGATCTCCCCCGAGCTGCAAACTCAGCAATGCCAATCCCCTTGCTCGCGTAGGGATGGTCATTGAGGCTGACAATGGCCGAGCTCGATACCGGAATGACGACGGGAGCGACGCGGCCGCGGCCAATTTCTCCGCATCTGCAAATCTATAGAGCCGATGCTGACGATGGTGATGTCGATCGTCCATCGCATCACCGGCGCCGCGCTCTATTTCGGAATGTTGCTGCTCGCCTGGTGGCTTATCGCAGCCGCGACTGGTCCGAATGCCTATGCAAACGTCGAGTGGTTCATGGGCAGCCTGATCGGGCAACTGATTCTGTTCGGCTACACTTGGGCGCTTCTTCATCACATGCTCGGCGGCATCCGCCATCTGATCTGGGACACTATCCACGGCTTCGAGCCTGCCGGAACGCGAGATGCTCACGCTAGCGACTTTGATCGGCTCAATCGCGCTCACGCTCATTCTTTGGGTGGTCGGTTATCTCGTCATGGGAGGTCCACGATGAGCGATGCTCAACCCATGCGCACCCCGCTGCGTCAAGTTCGCGGGTTGGGTGCGGCGCGGTCCGGCACCGGCCATTTCTGGCATCAACGCGTGACGTCGGTTGCCGGCGTACCGCTGACGATCGGCCTGCTGCTGATCATCACCGCATTGCTTGGACGCAGCCACGCCGCAGTCGTTCAGATTCTCGGCTCGCCGATCGTTGCGATCGTCATGCTGCTGTTCATCATCAATACAGCCTATCACATGTGGATAGGCATGCAGGAAATCATTCTCGACTACGTGCACGAAGCCAAGTGGAAGTTTCTTGCTCTGATGGCCAACACGTTTTTCGTGTTCGCAGTCAGCTTGGCCTCGATCTACGCCATTCTGAAGCTCTCGTTCGGGGTCTGATCATGGCGACCAACGGAAAGTCGAGCCGACGCGCCTTCGATCAACGGCCGCGCCTATCCCATCGAAGATCACAGTTACGACGTCGTCGTTGTCGGTGCCGGCGGTTCCGGCCTGCGCGCCGTGGTGGGATGCAGTGAAGCGGGACTTCGCACGGCCTGCATCACCAAAGTATTTCCGACACGCTCACACACGGTCGCCGCCCAGGGCGGCATCGCGGCGGCGCTCGGCAATATGGGCGAGGATGACTGGCGCTGGCACATGTACGACACGGTCAAAGGCGCCGACTGGCTCGGCGACCAGGACGCGATCGAATATCTCTGCCGCAACGCGCCGGCTGCCGTGTATGAGCTTGAGCATTGGGGCCTGCCGTTCTCGCGCCGCGAAGAGGACGGCAAGATTTATCAGCGTCCGTTCGGCGGCATGACGACGCACTATGGTAAGGGCACGGCACAGCGGACTTGCGCGGCTGCCGACCGCACCGGCCACGCCATGCTGCACACGATGTACGGACAGGCGTTGCGCCATGCCGCCGAATTCTACGTCGAATATTTTGCGATCGACCTGATCATGGATAATGACGGTCGCTGCCGCGGCGTGGTTGCGCTTAACATGGACGACGGATCGATCCACCGCTTTTCCGCCAACATGACCATTCTTGCGACCGGCGGTTACGGGCGCACCTATTTCTCCTGCACTTCGGCGCATATCTGCACCGGCGACGGCAACGCCATGGTGTTGCGCGCCGGATTGCCGCTGCAGGATATGGAATTCGTGCAATTTCATCCGACCGGCATCTATCCGGCAGGCTGCCTGATCACCGAAGGCTCGCGCGGCGAAGGCGGTTATCTCGTGAACTCCGAAGGCGAGCGCTTCATGGAGCGCTACGCGCCGTCGGCAAAGGACCTAGCCTCACGCGACGTCGTTTCACGCGCAATGACGGTGGAAATTCGCGAGGGACGCGGCGTCGGCAAGGAGAAGGACCATCTGTTCCTGCACCTCGATCATCTCGATCCTGCCGTGCTGCACGAGCGGCTTGCCCGGCATCAGCGAAACGGCGCGCATATTTGCCAATGTCGATGTGACGCGGGAGCCGATCCCGGTCCTGCCAACCGTGCACTACAACATGGGCGGCATCGCCACGAACTATCATGGCGAAGCGCTGACCAAGAAGAACGGCAACGACGACACGATCATCCCCGGATTGATGGCGCTTGGTGAAGCCGCCTGCGTCTCGGTGCACGGCGCCAATCGGCTGGGCTCGAATTCGCTGATCGATCTGGTCGTCTTCGGTCGTGCCGCGGCGCTGCGCTGCGCCGATTTGTTGACACCCGGCGACGCGCAACCCGATTTGCCGAAAGATTCGGCTGAAATGTCGTTGACGCGTCTCGATAAATTCCGCAACGCCTCCGGCGGCACGCCGACCGCCAAGCTGAGACTCAATATGCAGAAGGTGATGCAGGAAGATTGCGCGGTGTTCCGAAGTGGTGAGGTTCTCGACCAGGGCCACAAACGAATTCATGACGTCTATCAGGGTATGGCCGACGTTCACGTGAGCGACCGGTCGCTGATCTGGAATTCTGATCTGATCGAGACGCTCGAACTCGACAATCTCATCGCGCAGGCGGTCGTGACCATGGATTCGGCAAGAAACCGAACCGAGAGTCGTGGCGCCCATGCCCGCGAAGACTATCCCGAACGTGACGACAAGAACTGGATGAAGCACACGCTGGCGTGGATGGATGGAAAGGGCGAAGTGAAGCTCGACTACCGCCCGGTTCACACTTACACGCTGACCAACGATGTCGCCTACATCGAACCGAAAGCGCGCGTTTACTGACGGAAGCCCGCCATGGTCGAATTTACTTTGCCGAAAAACTCCAAGATCACAGAAGGCAGGAAATGGCCGCGCACGTCGCACGCGACGCATGTCGGCGAATTCCGAATCTACCGCTGGAACCCGGATGATGGGCAGAATCCGAGCATCGACACTTATTTCGTTGATCGCGATGACTGCGGACCGATGGTTCTCGACGCGCTGATTTGGATCAAGAACAATGTCGATCCCACACTGACCTTTCGTCGCTCGTGCCGTGAGGGCGTGTGCGGGTCATGTGCCATGAATATCGACGGCACCAACACGCTTGCTTGCACGAAAGCAATCGACGATGCGCGCGCGCCGGTGAAAATCTACCCGTTGCCTCACCAGCCGGTGGTCAAGGACCTTGTGCCCGACCTCAAGAATTTTTACGCACAGTATGCGTCGATCGAACCGTGGCTGCAGACCACAACGCCGGCGCCCCAGAAAGAGTGGCGGCAAAGCCACCAGGATCGCGCCAAACTCGACGGCATGTACGAATGTATTCTCTGTGCCTGCTGCTCGACCTCGTGCCCGAGCTATTGGTGGAATTCTGATCGCTACCTCGGACCGGCGGCGCTGCTGCAAGCGAACCGTTGGGTCCAGGATAGTCGCGACGAAGCGACCGGTAGTCGTCTCGACAACCTCGAAGATCCATTCCGCCTCTACCGCTGCCATACCATCATGAATTGTTCGAAGGCGTGTCCGAAGGGTCTCAACCCTGCAAAGGAAATCGCCCAACTAAAAAGGCGCTCGTCGACCGGCAGCTCTAATTTCAGCTGAACGGCTGATACCACATAAAGTTGTTGAAATTATAGATACAACTTTCACTTGAAACGACGATATCTGGTGCAGATTGACTGCCTGCGGGGTACGTGTGCGGTGGCGTTCGACGCTTTTAGTCGCGAGCAGTCTGCTTTGCGGCTTGCGGGCCGATCTCGAAATTACCGCCGCTGGCCTCGCGAAGAAGTCGAGGCAGAGCGACGCAAGCAACAGGTCGATCATATCCGCGACTACTTCGCCCAGCGCGCGCGCCTTAACAATGTTGCGTTCCGCATCCGCGTCGCCAACACCTCGACTGCAGAAATCGATCGACGCAAATCGGCCTGGACGCGGGCACTGTCCCGAGCTTGCCGCGCAAGTTTCGCTCGTACTCTCAAGAGGCACTGTCGGTAAGCTGGACGCAGGCAACCGTAATATCGGTTGCCGAGACTTCACCGGCCGCCGCCGCGGGTATCAAACCCGGCGATCATCTCATGACATTCAATAATGAAGCGGTGCCACGCACGGATACGGTCGGCATGGATCAGTCATTTTGTTGACAACAACGGCGAGCGAGCCGATCCAGGTGTTAGTGCGTCGCGATGGCGTCGACGGAGATCCGCACGATTACTACGGTGAAAGCCTGCGCGATCCCAGTCGAACTGATCACGGATTCCTCGCCGAACGCATTTACGACCGGCGACAGAATCGTCATCCACTCGAGCATCCTGCGCATAGCTCACACAGATGCCCAGCTTGCCCTCGTGCTCGGACATGAGCTTGCGCATGCCAATCTCGGCCACCTGGACAAACAGCGGCTCAACCAGGTTCTCGGATGGGCCGGCGGCGCGGCAATCGATGCCGGCCTAGTACCTTGGCGGAATATCGACCGGCGGGGTCTTTGCCCGACAATTCGCCCGTGCGGGCGAGCGGGCATTCAGCGTGAATTTCGAACGGGAGGCCGACTACGTCGGCGCCTACTACGCAGCCCGGGCTGGCTATGAACTTCACCGGAGCAGAAGAGTTCTGGAGGACGTTTTCACTGGAAAGTCCCGACGCAATTCGAATTGCCAAAACGTATCCGGTGACGCCTGTGCGTTTCGTACAAATGCAGAAAGTCGCTGCCGAGATCGCGGACAAACAGCGGCGCAACGCTCCACTGGTCCCTGAACTTACAGCCCCTCAGGCCGAACCCATTCCGACCGAAGCTCCCCACTGACGATCGCGACGGACGCCTAATCGCATTTCTTGGCCTGGCATAGTTTCTCGAGTTCGGGAAACGGCTTGTAGGCGATATTTCCGCACTGTTCTTTCGTAGCATCAACCAGTTGATTGAGATGACCGTTATAGAAATAAGCCGATGCGATCCGTGATGCCGGTGTAGTGCCTGGCGACGTTCCGGGAATCTGAACGCACGCAGACCACGTAACGCTCTTCCTTGCCCGCCGGTCTGATGAACGGATCAGTGATATACGCACTGCGTATGTTAGTCGGGTCGTCGAGCGAGCTGGTCAATGTTGTCAGAATCTCGTTCTTGTAGTCACTCGGAAAGACATTCGGATTCTCTTCCGCCTGCTTTTTGTCCGACGAACAAGCAAGAGAGATACGGCCAGAGCCGACAGCAAGCACAACCTCGCTGCGCACCGTACCATCGGCCCTTCAATCAAGCTTCAGCTTGCGGCGGCGTTGCCCGAGCGTACGCAAGCGCAGAGCGTTGAGCTTGATAAATCCCTCGGCGTCGCGGTGGTCGTACGCCACCGCGCCCTCCTCGAAAGTTACCAATTCCTGATCGTAGAGAGAGATATTTGCTCTCGCGGCCAACAACTGTTGTATTGCCCTTGTAGAGTTTGAGCTTCACTCTTCCGGTGACGAACTCCTGGCTCTTGTCGATTGCTGCCTGCAGCATCTCCCGCTCCGGCACGAACCAAAATCCATAATAAACAAGCTCCGCATACTTCGGCATCAATTCGTCTTTGAGATGCGCGGCCCCACGGTCGAGCGTGATCGATCTCGATACCGCGGTGGGCCGCGAGCAATATCGTGCCGCCTGGCGTCTCGTACATGCCGCGTGACTTCATGCCGACGAAGCGGTTCTCTACGAGATCGAGCCGACCGATGCCGTTTGCACGACCGAACTCGTTGAGCTGCTTGAGCAGCGCGGCCGGCGACACCTTCTTGCCGTCGACAGCAACCGCGTCGCCGCGCTCAAAATCTACCGTGATGTAAGTCGGCTTGTCCGGCGCCTTCTCGGATCAACCGTCCGGGAAAAGACGTAGTCCGGCACGTCCTGGGCACGGATCTTCCAGCAATTTTCCTTCCGGACGACGTATGCAACAGATTCGAGTCGACCGAAAATGGCGCTTCGCCACGTTTGTCCTTGGCAATCGGAATCTGATGCTTCTCGGCAAACTCGATGAGCTTGCTGCGCGATGTCAGGTCCCATTCCCGCCACGGCGCGATCACAGTCACATCTGGCTTGAGTGCATAGTAAGTGAGCTCGAATCGGACCTGATCGTTGCCCTTGCCTGTCGCGCCGTGAGCCACCGCATCCGCGCCGACCTTCTCCGCGATTTCGATCTGTTTCTTCGCGATCAGCGGCCGCGCTATCGACGTGCCGAGCAGATATTGGCCTTCGTACAGTGCATTTGCTCGAAACATCGGAAATACGTAGTCGCGCACGAATTCTTCGCGCAGATCCTCGACGAAGATGTTTTCTTTCTTGATGCCGAGCAGCAGCGCCTTCTGCCGGGCTGGTTCAAGCTCTTCGCCCTGACCGAGATCGGCTGTAAAGGTAACGACCTCGCATCCGTAGGTGGACTGCAACCACTTCAAAATAATCGAGGTGTCGAGCCCGCCGGAATAGGCGAGAACGACCTTCTTTACAGTCTTCTTGGGCTTGCTTGTCGGCCATCGGAGCACTACCGCCCTTGAAAACGCGGCGGACTATAGGGCGAAAGGTATGCGGCGCAAAGTGCGTCCTCGTCCAGGTTCTCGAACCAGTTAACCGCGCTGTTTCGGCTTTCGTGGCCGAACAATGCGGCAATTGAAATCATAGTAACGGCAAAGTTGTGCGTTCGAGCGCGCGCTCGACACCGTCATCCGACAGGCGCGTGCGGGGCCAGCGATAGATCAGGGCGTAAACGGTCCATATGATCAGAAAATGTGAATACACCGGCAAATATCACGTCGGACGGAAAATGAGCGCCGGCCATCACGCGCATCACCGCCATCGCCGTCCCGAGCGCGAGCGCCGCGCCATATGCGAGGCGCGCGCCAATGCGGCGGAGCCAATGCCGCTGGCGCGACTGTCCAGAACGCGCCGGTCACGTCGCCGGAAACAAATGAACAGTTCGACGCACAATCGCCGCGCGGATCCCACCACGGCGACGAAACTGTTCGTTGCCGCCGAACTGCGTTGACGTCGATCGGACGTGAACGACCCCAATGATCCTTGAGCAGCAACGTTGGCCATCAAGCCTGGCGCCAGAGCCATAGGTTGCGATCAGGAAAACCACCGTCCGCCCGACATCAATAGCTTGTGTCGCGGCAAGATGAGTTTGATGGCGAAAGCAGCCACAGCCGGCGCTACGAGCGCGGTTCCGATCCACGAGACCGATGTCGCGCGCTCGCATCAAAGACGGATAGAAGCGGAACGCGAATTTGTTGTGCGCGGGATCCTCGAAGCCGTGCAGAAGTAGCCCGAAATGCGCAAGTCGAGTTCGGGGTAAAGACCGAAAGCCAGTCCCGCGATAACGGCTATGGCGAAGCGCGATCAGTAGTCCGGTGCGGTTCATGCGAGGTTCGCCTACTCGACGCACCGTTAAATGAAAAGGCGACGAGGTCACTGCCGCGGACTACGCGGCGCTTGGCGTACGCGGCTCGCGCCACCGTCCGGCGTTACGTCCGGCAATCAGCCAATAAACCAGGCCAGCGATGATCCCGGCCGCGGCCGCGAGTTGCAGGGCGTTGCCCACGGGCGCGACATCGGTGGTGTTTTCCAGCCGCACGGACATGTTGGTGCCGTAATACGAGGCCAGCCCGACCAGTGCGCCGCCGACTCCGTAGTAGAGGAACCTACGCATCCGCGCGGCTTCCGCGATCACGATCACCAGCAGCGCCGGCATAAACGCAACGGCGCCGACATAACTGGTGGCGAAAAAGGCAGCAAAGAAAAGAGTACCCGCTCGACTGGATCAGAATCCATGACCTGCCATTCCGGTAGGAGGATCCCGGCGGCGAGAGTTATGCCGGCCGCTACGATGGCCAGTAGGAGCGCGAAGATGATGACGACAATCCGACCGAGCAGAGGCATGCCGTTTCCTTGAAATGATGTCGGCGCCGTTACTCAACCATAGCCATGGCGCGCAGCGCCATTCGTTCTCGCGCGGATAATTTTTCGGTTGCGCTCTTGAGCTGGCCGCAGGCGCCAGGATATCGCGTCCGCGCGGTGTGCGGACCGGCGAAGCATAGCCAGCGTCGAACACGACCTGCGAGAACTTCTCGATCTGTTCCCAATCCGAGCATTCGTATCTCGTGCCCGGCCACGGATTGAACGGGATCAGATTGATCTTGGCGGGAATGCCTTTGAGCAACCGAACCAGCGCTTTAGCGTCCTCGATGGAATCGTTCACGTCCTTGAGCATGACGTACTCGAAGGTGATGCGCTTGGCGTTGGGAAACGCCAGGATAGTTTCGTACAGGCTTCCAGCAATTCAGCGATCGGGTATTTGCGGTTGAGGGCACGAGATCATTGCGGAGCTCGTCGCGCTACGGCATGCAGCGAGACCAGCCAGCATGCAGCCTATTTCTGCACCCGTGCGCGCGATGTTCGGCACAACGCCCTGAGGTCGACAGCGTGATGCGGCGCTTGGAAATGGCGATACCGTCCCCGTCCGCCACGATAAGGAGCGCATCGCGCACCGCATCGAAGTTGTAGAGGGCTCTCCCATACCCATCATTACGATATTGGTGATGCAACGCTCACCGCCTGGCACCACACCGTCGGTCGGCCGCGTTCCGCCCGGCCAATCACCGAGGCGATCGCGCGCGGTCAAAATCTGGCCGGTGATTTCACCCGCCGTCAGGTTCCTCACCAGTCGCTGGGTGCCCGTGTGGCAGAAGCTGCAATTGAGCGTGCATCCGACCTGGCTGGAGACGCACAGGGTGCCACGTTCGGTGTCGGGAATGTAGACGCACTCCACTTCGTGCGGCCGTTCTCCTTGCACCTCGCCGGGCAGCCGCAAGAGCCATTTGCGCGTACCGTCAACCGAGACCTGCTCGGCGACAACTTCGGGCCTCGCCAGCGTGAAGCGCTCCGCGAGCGCACTGCGCAGATCCTTCGATACGCTGGTCATCTCGTCGAATGACGTGAGCCCGCGGAAATATATCCAGTGCCAAAGCTGCTGAACGCGCATCTTACTCTGTGTTTCCGGTACGGCGACTGAGCCAAGCGCATCGGATAGCTGCGTCCTCGTATACCCGACCAATGACGGCTTCTCGGGCGCAACGTAGCGCTCGAGCGGCGTTTTCTCGATGACGTCCATGTCTTGCAATGGCAAGGTCACACCGGCTGCGATCCGATCCAAGCATACAGTCTATCTAATCAGGATCACTGGGTTTCGCCACAGATGACGCCCGTGCATCGGCGACCCTTATATTCACCTGCACTCCTCGGCGACCTTGTCGAGCGCCTGCGCGATCGCCCTTGAGCGAATAGGTATCCGTGGTCTTGGTGCCGCGCGCGGATTCGCTCTTGACGACGAGATCGGAACCGCGGCGCATGGTTTCCACCATCTGCGTTTCTTCGGCTGCATTCTTCACCCACGCCCCATCATTCTGCGTGTACATTGGCGTAAGTCGAGGAGCCGATGGCCGCGGTGGCATCGTGACCTGCTTTCTGCGGATAGCCAACAATCACCGATACCTCATTCCTCACCTTCTCTGACGGCCGTGTTGAGACGAAGGCATAAGCGGCGTCGCGGGTGCGGCCTGGAAGGCTCGCTCGTTGCCGCAGTCGGCTTGGATAGCGCGAAGCAAATTTTCTTTCCGCCGGGAGTTGCGCCTGTATGCGCCCCACTCGCCAAATTGGCCGAGCAGTACCGCCTGATCGGTGGGACTCGGTGATTTTTTTGCGCGGTTGCGGGGCAGAGTTCTTCTGTGCAGGCGCGGGAGCGCTGTTCTTTTGTTGTGCTGGAGCGCTATTCTTCTGTTGCTGTTGCGCGTTGGCGGAGTCGCTGACAGCGCCCACGGCTAACAGACCAACACAAATGCGGAATAATGCAGCGGTGTTCATCGGGCCCTACCGGTGATGCGTCAGGAATCGGGTGGATATTAGCCCCATTAGGGGCGAATGTCGGCAATGTGAAGGCGATAACCCACCGCTGAAAGACGGCAGCAGGCATGATAGAAGCCCCTCTGCACGAACGACGCCGGACCGCCATGAAAGCCCTGCTCTGCACCCGCTACGGGAAGCCTGATGATCTCGAACTCGCCGATATCGCCGAGCCTCAGGCCGGCCCCGGCGAGGCGATCGTGAAAATCCACGCGGCGGCGCTGAACTTTTTCGACACGCTTATCATCGCCGGCAAATACCAGTTCAAGCCAGAGCCACCCTTTTCTCCGGCCGCCGAATTCGCCGGCGAGATCGTGAGGCCTCGGCTCGGGCGTCACGTCGTTCAAAGTCGGCGACCGGGTGCTCGGCTACATGACTTACGGCGCGGCGCGCGAACGTGTGGCGCTGAGCACTGACAAACTTACCAAGATTCCGGACACGCTTGATTTCGACCGTGCCGCCGGCATCTGCATCACTTACGGCACCACCTTTCATGCCCTCAAGGATCGTGCGGCGCTCAAAGAGGACGAGATCGCTGGCGGTGCTGGGGGCAGCCGGCGGCGTAGGTCTTGCTGCCGTGGAACTCGGCAAGATCATGGGAGCACGTGTCATCGCCTGCGCGTCGTCGGACGATAAGCTCGCTTTTGCTCGCAAGCACGGCGCGGATGTTGGCATCAACTACAGCAGCGACGATCTCAAGGAGGCCTTGCGTCGTGTGACCGACGGGCGCGGGGTCGACGTGATCTACGATCCGGTGGGCGGCCCCTATACAGAGCCCGCACTTCGCTCGATCGCTTGGCAAGGGCGTTTTCTGGTCGTCGGGTTTGCCGCGGGCGACATTCCGAAGGTACCGCTCAATCTCGTACTGTTGAAAGGCTGCGATGTGCTCGGTGTCTTCTGGGGCTCATTCATCGAGCGCGACCCGCAGGCCACCGCGCCAACACGGAACAATTGTTGGCCTGGTGCATGGAAGGAAAATTGTCGTCGCACGTGCACGCGGTTTACCCGCTGGCGCAGGCGAAGGAGGCACTCAAGGCAATTGCCGCACGGCAAGTGATGGGTAAGGTTCTCTTGAGGCCTTAGACTCGTAGCAGCCGTACAGCAGTCCCAGCTATTTGGATATTTCCGCGAGCTTGTCTTTGGCAGCCACGCGATGTTCGGGGCGAATGTGGGTTGCCATCAACTGGATGGCCGCAGCGAGCATCGCGGCATCGTCGGTGAATCCGAGAAGCGGTATCACATCAGGAATCGCATCAATCGGCATTATGAAGTACGCAAGCGCGCCGACGAGCGACGCTTTCACGGGCAACGGCGTGGCGCGATCAAACGCGCAGTAGTAGGCGGTCAACAAGTCCTCGGCGAAAGGAACCGATGCGGCAACACGACGCGCCTTGCGCCAGAACTGGTCACGAAATGCGCTTTCTTCTTCCTTGTCTGGTCCGAATGCGGACTGGCCGTATGTCATCGCGGCAATGTGGTGAGCGATCAGGGCCTCTGCAAGGAGGCTGTTGGGTTCCTTCTCCGGGAGCCTACCCGGCCGCTACTTTATCCATCGCCTCGGCAAGTTTCACGTCCAGTTCGGTCAAACCCCCGGCGTCGTGGGTCGAGAGCGTCACTTCGACGGTCTTGTAGACATTGAACCATTCCGGATGATGGTCCATTTTTTCCGCGATGAGCGCCGCGCGTGCCATAAAACCAAAGGCTTCGTTGAAATCCTTGAACAAGAATTTTTGGCGATGGCGTCCCGCCCGGCCACTTCGGACCAGCCATTGAGCCGCGCAAGTGCGGATTTTCGGGCTTCACCGGTCAGTTTTGCGCCATGATTTGACCCTCACCGCTGCGAACGCGCGGACCTCGCAAAGGGTCCATACCGATACTACCTTTCCGGGTCGGTCCCGGCCATACGAGGCAGCCATGTCTTGGTCATTGAATATCGGCAAGGTGGCCGGCACGGTCGTCCGCGTACACCTCACCTTCCTGCTGTTTCTCGCCTGGATTTTCGCCGCGAGCTACGCTTCCGGTGGTGCCGCGACCGCCTGGGACAGCCTCGTTTTCATGGTTCTGCTGTTTCTATGCGTGCTGCTGCATGAGTTCGGCCACATCCTCACGGCCCGAGCCTTCGATGTGCCGACGCCCTACGTGACGTTGCTGCCGATAGGCGGGGTGGCACAGCTCGAGCGCATTCCCGAAGAGCCGTGGGAGGAATTTCTCATCGCCATCGCCGGCCCGATGGTCAACATCGTGATCATGGCCGCCCTGATGGTTTTGTTCGATGCGCAGTTGCAGCCGAGCGCTGCGGCAGCCGTCGACAATCTGAAGATCCCGCTGGTCGATCGCCTTGCAGCGGTAAATTTGTTTCTCGCGCTGTTCAATATGATACCGGCGTTCCCCATGGATGGCGGGCGTGTTCTGCGGGCGCTGCTGGCAACCCGTCTCGGTTATGTGCGAGCAACTGAGATCGCGGCCGGGATCGGACAATTTGTCGCGTTCGCACTCGGCTTCATCGGCTTGCTGTTCAATCCCATCCTGATCTTTATCGCAATCTTCGTCTATCTCGCGGCTTCTTCGGAAGCGCACATGGTCGCGCTTCGCGCGGCCTCGCGCGGCGTTCCCGTGAGTTACGCCATGATGACGCAGTTCGTGACATTGTCACCCGATGCGCAAATTGACGACGCGGTGCAAACACTGTTGCAGACGAGCCAGGGCGAGTTTCCCGTCGTTGACGCCAGCGGGAAGCCGGTCGGCGTCCTCGGGCGCGCTGACCTCATTCGTGCCATCAAATCGCGAGATCCGGATGCGCGCGTCGGCGACGCGATGATCGCGGACGTGCCCACCATCAGCCATCGTTCCACGTTGGAGCAGGCATTCAAACTCCTGCAGCAGAAATCGGCGCCCGCGGTCAGCGTCACCGACTTCGAGCGGTAGGCTGGTGGGGCTGGTCACCAGCGAGACCATCGCGGAGATGATGATGCTGCAAAAGCATTGCCACGAGGCGTCCGCATCGGCCCTGGAGCCATCCGGCGGGTGCTTGATCGCACCGAGTCATAAACCCGTCGTCTTATCTTTTTCCCGCTGTCAGAAAACGCGTCCACCCTCTGCAGTGATTCGGAGGCCACTGCATGCCCGGCGCTTGCGCACCGGCAGCGCGACAACGCGCCGCCGGTTCCTGACGACTCTTGCCTCGGCGAGGCGCGGCAGCCATTACATCACCGGCTTTCAGTCTTTCACCGCAGCGACCGCTCGTCACGCACGGTGTGCAATCGGGCGACGTTTCCCTCGACTCCGGAATGGTATGGGCGCGCGCAGACCGGCCCGCGCGCATGTTTATCGAGGCGGCCACGACCGACACCTTCAAAGAGACCTATCACGCGTCATTCGCAGATGCCCTGCCTGAAACGGATTTTACCGCCAAAGTATTGGTTGAGGATCTGCCACCCGGGCAGGACATTTTCTACCGGCTGCGGTTCCAGGATTTGTGGTCGCCACAAGCTGTCAGCGAGCCGGTCGTCGGGCGTTTTCGCACGGCTTCGATCGATCGACGTTCTATTTCATTCGTATGGTCTGGCGACACTGCGGGTCAGGGCTGGGGTATCGATACGTCGCGCGGTGGAATGCGCACATACCGAACGATGCTGCACAATCGGCCGGACTTCTTTGTCCATTGCGGCGACAGCATTTACGCGGACTGTACTGTGCCGGCACAACAAAAGCTGCCGAACGGCGAGACGTGGCGAAATGTCGTGACCGAGGAAAAGAGCAAGGTCGCAACGAGCCTCGACGACTATCGCGGCAACTATAAATACAACCTGCTTGACGCGAATTTGCGGGATTTCAACGCCGAGGTCCCCATTTTTGCTCAGTGGGACAATCACGAAGTCATGGAGGACTGGTGGCCGGGCGAAGCATTCGAACGTCGCGGCTATGACACGAATAGCGCACTGCTTCTCGCCGCGCGTGGATGCCGCGCGTTTCATGAATTCATGCCGTTGCGATTCAGCCCATCAGAACCGGGCCGCATCTATCGAAAAATCTCCTACGGTCCGTTGCTCGACCTGTTTCTGCTTGATATGCGCAGTTACCGCGGCGCCAACGAACGGCCAACGAGCCAATACGGTCCTGATGCCTACCTGCTCGGCCCGGTCCAGCTCGCCTGGCTCAAACGGAAACTCAAGCGCTCTACGGCAACCTGGAAGGTCATCGCGTCCGATACACCAATAGGGACAATTGTTGGCCACGCGCGCGACGCTCTTAGACCCCTTGGACGAGGCATTGAAATCGCCGACCTGCTATCGTTCATGCAACACCAGGCCATTCGCAACACGATTTGGATCACCGCAGATCTTCACTACACAGCGGCTCATTATTTCGATCCGAACCACGCCGCGTTCCAGGACTTCGAGCCGTTTTGGGAGTTCGTTTCCGGTCCGATTCACGCCGGGACCTGGACATCATGCGCCCTCGATCAGACGTTCGGTCCCCAAGTCGTCTTTCACAGTGCAGCGAGCCAGGAACAAGGTGATAATCTCGCCCCGAGCTTCGGTTTGCAGTTCTTTGGGCACGTGGCAATCGACGGCGCAACCGAGACATTGGCGGTAACACTCAAGGATGTCGACGATCGGGCGCTATGGGCGGTAACGATGCAGCCAAAATCCGACCAAAGCGCACGGCGCCTTTCACGACCAATTCCCGGCAAGACCTAGGCGTTGCTACGCTTACTCACAGGTTTTAGCCCGCTGTCATCGATCGGTCACACAGGCGTCGATGATTTGTCAGCGACCCCGACCAAGCTTTCGCGCTCAACTGACAAGGGGAGGCCTCGATGGCGATACAGATCGGCTCGTCAGCAACACGCCGGCGGTTCATGGCAACCAGTGCGGCCGCAACGACGCTCGCAGCAATCGGAAGCATTGCTCGCCCTTTCATCAGCCGCGCCAACGACCGGCCGCTGATCACGCACGGCCTGCAATCCGGAGATGTCTCGGCCGATTCCGGAGTCATATGGGCGCGTGCCGACAGACCTTCGCGAATGCTGGTCGAGATCGACACGACCGACAGCTTCACGAACATCCGCAATGTCGCGTTTGTTGACGCGCTGCCCGAGACCGATTTCACTGCCAAGCTTCTGCTGGAAAATCTGCCGCCTGCACAGGACATCTTCTATCGCGTGCGTTTTCAGGATCTCGCCTCGCCGACCATTAGCGGCGAACCGAAAGTCGGCCGCTTACGGACCGCGCCGAATGACCGCCGCTCCATCAGTTTTGTATGGTCGGGCGACACCGCCGGACAGGGCTGGGGCATTGATGAGTCGCGCGGCGGCATGCGTACTTACGCAAGTATGCTGAAGAACCGCCCGGACTTTTTTATTCACAATGGCGACACCATCTACGCCGACGGACCGATCGCAGCAGAACAGAAAATGCCGAACGGCCAAGTGTGGCGAAATGTCGTAACCGAGGACAAATCAAAACCGGCGGAGACGCTGACCGAGTTCCGCGGCAACTATAAGTACAACCTGCTCGACAAAAACGTGCTCGCGTTCAACGCCGAAATTCCCATGTTCGCACAATGGGACGATCACGAGGTCACCAATAACTGGTGGCCCGGGGAGCCACTCACGCGCGCCGAGCATCAGCGCAAAAATACGTTGAGAAGAATGCATCGTTGCTCTCCGCCCGCGCCGCGCGCGCTTTCACGAATACATGCCGCTGCGTACGACGCAGAGCGAACCGGGTCGTGTTTATCGCAAGATCTCCTACGGCCCGCTGCTTGATGTGTTCATGCTCGATATGCGCAGCTACCGCGGCCCCAATGGGGAAGGCAAAGAAGACAGCTACGGCCCCGCGGCTTATTTCCTCGGGCTAACGCAGATCGCATGGCTCAAGCAGGAGTTGGCAAATTCGCGCGCGACTTGGAAAATCATTGCCGCCGACATGCCGATGAGCCTGCTGGTCGTATACGACGTAGATCGCAAATGGGGCGTTGAAGCGGTCGCGCAAGGCGACGACGGCCCGCCACGTGGACGCGAGCTTGAGATCGCTGATATTCTTTCATTCATCAAGCGCGCTGGGGTACGCAACACGGTCTGGATCACGGCCGACGTGCATTACACCGCGGCCCACTACTACGACCCGAACAAGGCTGCATTTCAGGATTTCGAGCCGTTCTGGGAATTTGTGTCCGGACCGCTTCACGCGGGCACGTTCGGCCCCAATGCGCTCGACATGACTTTCGGGCCACAGCTTGTCTACATAAAAGCGCCGAGCAAGGATCAAGGCCAGAACCTACCGCCAAGCGAAGGCATGCAGTTCTTCGGCCACGTCGCGATCGACGGCAACAGCCAGCAAATGACGGTAACGTTGAAAGACCTGGACGACCGTTCGCTGTGGGCGAAAACGCTCGATCCAAAACTCGGCTAGTGACGACTTGTTAAAACAAGCCAATCCGAGATTTACCCCGCCGGCGGACGCGATCTGACAGAGGTTGCATCCTGGCGGCGCCTGACTATATTGCGCCGCAACAGAGTCCGCGGGCCCGCCTGTTTGGGCCCGCGCTTGATTTCAGGAACCTTATGGACCTTCGCAACGTCGCCATCATCGCGCACGTCGACCACGGCAAGACAACCCTGGTCGATCGGCTGCTGCAGCAATCTGGCGCATTTCGCGAGAACCAGCGCGTGGTCGAACGCGCCATGGACTCAAACGACCTCGAGCGCGAACGCGGTATCACCATCCTCGCCAAGGCGGCTTCGGTGGTGTGGAAGGATACTCGCATCAATATCGTCGATACGCCCGGCCACGCCGATTTCGGCGGCGAAGTTGAGCGTATTCTGAATATGGTTGATGGTGCGCTTGTGCTGGTTGACGCCGCCGAGGGCCCGTTGCCGCAAACGAAATTTGTGGTGTCCAAGGCCCTCAATATGGGACTCAAGCCCATCGTGGTCATCAACAAAGTGGACCGTGCCGGATGCGCGGCCAACGCAGGTCCTCAACGAAGTGTTTGATCTGTTCGCTGCGCTCGACGCAACCGACGAGCAGCTCGATTTCCCATACTCTATGGCTCAGCCAAACAGGGCTGGATGGCGACGAGCCTGGACGGGTCGCACGATGATGGAATGAAGCCGTTGTTCGATCTGGTGCTACGCCACGTCAGACCTCCGGTGGTGGAAGACGGACCGTTTCGTCTGCTCGGCACCATCCTCGAAGCCAACCCTTATCTCGGCCGCATCGTCACTGGCCGCATCACCTCAGGCTCGGTCAAGCCCAACCAGCCGGTGAAGGTGCTCGATCACGATGGCAAGCTCATCGAGAGCGGCCGCATCACCAAGCTGCTCGCATTTCGCGGGCTTGAGCGCGCGCGGTGGACGAAGCGGAAGCCGGCGACATCGTCGCCATTGCCGGACTGCCAAACGCGACTGTGGCGATGACGATCTGCGATCCATCAGTCGAAACTCCCCTGCCCGCCCAGCCGATCGATCCGCCGACCCTGGCTATGATCTTTCGCGTCAACGACTCTCCGCTCGCCGGGACCGAAGGCGACAAGGTCACCGGCCGCATGATCCGCGACCGCTTGCTGCGAGAAGCAGAAGGCAACGTGGCGCTTGCGTGTGCGCGAATCCGACGAGAAGGATTCCATGGAAGTTGCAGGTCGGGGAGAATTGCAGCTCGGCATCCTGATCGAAACCATGCGGCGCGAGGGCTTTGAGCTGTCGGTATCGCGTCCAAAGGTTCTGTTGAAGGAAGACTCCACCACCGGCGAAGTGCTGGAGCCGATCGAGGAAGTCGTCATCGATCTCGATGAAGAGCATTCCGGCATCGTCGTGCAGAAGATGGCCGAACGCAAAGCCGACATGATGGAAATGAAGCCGTCAGGCGGCGGCCGGCTGCGTCTTGTCTTCCACGCCCCGACGCGTGGCCTCATCGGCTATCAAGGGGAATTGCTGACCGATACGCGGGGCACCGCGATCATGAACCGATTGTTCCATGCCTATGCGCTCTACAAGGGTCCCATCCAGGGCGGCGCAATGGCGTCCTGATCTCCAACGATAAGGGCGATGCGGTCGCTTACGCCCTGTGGAATCTGGAGGATCGCGGGCCAATGATGATCGAGCCCGGCTGGAAGGTTTACAACGGCATGATCGTCGGAGAGCATACGCGCGGCAACGATCTCGATCGTGAACGTGCTCAAGGGCAAGAAACTCACCAATATCCGTACCACCTCCAAGGACGAGGCTGTGCGCCTTACTCCACCGATCCGTATGACGCTGGAAAAAGCGCTCGCCTACATCGAGGACGATGAGTTGGTCGAGGTGACGCCGAAGTCGATCCGCCTGCGCAAGAAGCTGCTGGACGAGAACGACCGCAAAAAGAAGAGCGGAAGAAAGAAGCCGAAGCGGTTTGAGCGACCGGCCCGCTTGATCCGCCGCGAATCAGATCTGAATCACTTACCTCCCCAAGGCCGCCGGGAGCCGCGCCGCCTGCCTTCGCCAGGTCACGGAACCGACCGATTTCACCCGCAATTGAAACTGTGAACGTCATTTTTTCGGCATCGCTGCTGGAGTTTTCGTGCGTGTGACCAGTAATCCACACCGTTAACCCATCATTAACGATGGGGCTTGAAGGCCGGAAATTTCGTTGCTTCTATCGCGCAATGACCACGACCCTCATAGAGATTCTGTCGCGCGAAGTCTTCCGACGCCGTTGACGTGGCGGAGACGCACGATGAGGCGTGGCACGCGGCCTATCAGGGCATCATCCCCGGCAACGAACTCGACAAACTGATCAACCGTCGTGGTCCGGATTGGTGGGACTCGGCGATCCGGAAAGGCAGCCGCATCACCATCCTCCAGTTCGGCGACCGCGTTGCCGGTTACGCAAACTACGGGCGTAATCGTGCGCGCAGCCTTTTCTATGATGGCGAGATCTACGAAATCTACCTGCGCCCGGAATTCCAAGGCCTTGGGTTCGGCCGCCGGCTGTTTTCAGCCGCGCGCAAGGATCTGAACCAGAGCGGCCTTAAGAGCCTTGTCATTTGGGCGCTTTCGGACAACGAGCCGGCGATGGAATTCTATCGCGCTCTCGGCGGCCGGGCGGTAGCGCGTTCCTCCGAACGCTTCGGCGCCAAAACGCTCGACAAGGTCGCATACGCGTGGCAGGCGTAATCAGACTTTCGGTGCCGGCAAACCCTTCTGCGCGCAACTTGCGCGCAATGTATTCAGCAGCAGACACGCAATCGTCATCGGCCCGACACCGCCAGGCACCGGCGTGACGGCACCCGCCACTTGCATGGCTTCGGCGTAGGCGACGTCTCCGACAATCCGAGCTTTTCCGCCCTCGCCCGGCACACGGTTGATTCCCACGTCAATGATAGTCGCACCCGGCTTGATCCAATCGCCGCGAACCATTTCCGGGCGGCCAATAGCGGCGATGACCAAATCGGCGCGGCGACAGACCGAGGGAAGATCGTTCGTCCTCGAATGGGTAATGGTCACTGTCGCATTCTCCGAAAGCAGAAGCCGCGCTACCGGCTTGCCGACGATGTTCGAGCGGCCGATCACCACGGCTTCAAGGCCCGCAAGCGTTTCGTGAACGGTCTTGGCGAGAATGACGCAACCCATCGGGGTGCACGGCACGAGCGCGGACAAACCGCTGGCGAGCCTGCCCGCGTTGACCGGATGGAAGCCGTCCACATCCTTCGCCGGGTCGATAGCCGCGATAATCTTTTGCGCGTCGATCTGCTTGGGGAGCGGCAATTGGACCAGAATACCGCTGACTTCCTCGTCGGCATTGAGCTTTGCAATGAGGGCAATCAACTCTGCTTCGCTTGTCGAAGCCGCCAGCTTGCAATCGAAGGCGCGCATGCCCGATTCTGCGACCGCCTTGGACTTGTTGCGCACGTAGACTTCGCTCGCGGGGTCGACGCCAACCAGCACGACCGCAATGCCTGGGACGATCCCCGGTCGCGGCGCAAACGATGCACGGCGTCCGTAACCTTGCCACGCAGGTCGGCCGCAATGGTCTTGCCGTCAATGATCCGCGTGCCCATGTCCGCCAGCCTAGTTCCCGAACCAGCCTAGTTCCCGAACAAGCCTTAGCGCGGCGGCACAATTTTTCTCCAGCGCCGCAATGAGCGTTGGGCCATTACCCGAAATCAGAAGCCGCTTGAGGCGACCAGTCGCGCCAGCGACAACAGCAACATCGCGACGGGGGACGCCCAGCGACTTTGCGACCAATCGGATTAGAGCGGCATTGGCCTCGCCGTCCGCCGGCGCAGCGCGTACACGTGCAATGGGAACAGGACGTTCGTCAGCAGAGCACTTCCACGCCATCGATAGCATCGCGTCCGCACCGCGGCGTTAGACGAACGCGAGAGAGCCACACCATCGGCCGTCACCGACCATGGCCTGGCGGCCATCCGCTAGAACACATTCGGGTAGATGTACCGGATGATGATGTTTTCGATAAACAGGATGAGCAAAATCAGGATTACGGGGAAACATCGATCCCGCCCAGATTCGGCAGCACTGAACGGATGGGACGCAGCAGCGGCTCGGTGATGCGATAGAGGAATTCACCTATTGTCGTCACCACCTGGTTGTGGGTGTTCACCACATTGAAGGCGATCAACCAGGACAGCACTGCCGCCGCAATCAGGAGCCAGATGTAAATCTGCAAAACCAGCAGAATAATATCGAGTACCGCGCGCATGAGTGTCCGTCCGTTTGCAAACCGGCGCAAAAGTAGCGGGTCGGGTGGCCTCGAACAAGTCGACTGCCGGTAACGCGGCGCGTCCTTGACACGCTAAATACCTGGCCCTAAATGGCCCCCACTCGCCGCAAATTTCGGCGGGGCCGTAGCTCAGTTGGGAGAGCGCCTCGTTCGCAATGAGGAGGTCAGGGGTTCAAATCCCCTCGGCTCCACCATGTTTCCCTAACTCCTCGGGAAACTTGAGCTCCTTGTAGATCAACGTCTTAGCATTCCCTGTGTCGCACATTGGTGATACACAAACGGGGATGAAAAGGTGTCTGGCAATCAACATCTGCTTCGCCGCAAATAACGGAAGAGGATGCTGCGACCAATCGTCTCTGGCCAAAAAGGGATCGACAGGCAACGCGCGACCATGGCCCTCATTAGGGAAATAGTTGGCGACGGCGAACCCATTTACGGCATCTGTTCGCTCGATGAGGCCATTGATCGGGCGGCTGCCGAGAATAAGCCGCTGCTCTCTCCGGTCACCCAGCAGCAGTACCTCGCGGCGCTCCGCGATGTGCTCGTTCTCGCGGTCAAGAAGCGGCTCATCCCGGTCAATGCGGCCGCGGGTCTCAAACCAATCAAGCGCGATACCGTGGCCGCCAACGAGAAGCGGCGACCGTTCGCGCTCGACCAGATCAACCAGTTCTTTCAGAGCAAGTTCTATTCCGAATGCGCGAAGCATCCCTTGCTCCTTTGCCCATGACAAGTCGGGTTGGCGGTTTTGGCTGCCGTGGGCGGCGGTGGACTGAGTGCATGTCCGCTAAATGCCAACAGCGGACATCCGATTGCTCCGCGTGCGCGGCAAGCGGCCACGAGACCGTCGCGTCACTGGCAGTACCGGGCTAGCTAAAATTGACGTGAGCAGCTCGACAGGAGAGTCCCGCTATGAAAATCGATGGGGCCGCCATGGTGGGATATCGCGTTCGAGGCAGAAGCCGACCCGGCAAACGATCATGATATGCCACCGCACTGACTATCGGACTCTATCGGGTTCGGCATTTCGCACGCCGCCTTGCGGCCTTTGCGCAGGAACTTCAGCAACTGGGCTGGACGATCGGGAGTAGTCTACAGATCGACTAACGATGGGCGCGGGGCCGACAAGATATCGCAAATGCGCGGCCCGTCCTGTTTGAGCGAACCGAGGAATTATGTGGGTCGGACTATTCAGCGACATTCACGCAAATCGCGAGGCGCTCGAGGCGAGCCTCGATCACGCACGGGGAGCGGCATTAGCCGCTTCATTTTCCTTGGCGACTACGTCGGGTACGGCGCCGACCCGGGCTTTGTGGTCGATACTTTGATGCGCGAAGTCGAACACGGCGCGGTGGCCATACAAGGCAACCATGACGCTGCCATTGTCAGTGGTACCGGCGGCATGAACTCGATTGCCGCGGAGGCGATTGAGTGGACGCGGCCCAAGCTTGACGCCACGCAACGGAATTTCTCACGCAATTACCGCTGGCCTTCGAGGACGACAACAGGCTGTTTGTTCACGCCAGCGCGCATGCGCCGGAGCGTTGGGAATATGTCACTAACGTTTCGGCGGCTTCACGCAGCTTCATGGCGACGCGCGCTCAGGCCACATTTTGCGGTCATGTGCATGTCCCGGAACTGTTTCATCTGTCACCGACCGGAAAGATAAGCGGGTTTGAGCCGGTGCAGGCCGTTGAAATTCCTTTGCTCTCGCAACGGCGTTGGCTCGCTGTCATCGGCGCCGTCGGACAACCGCGCGATTACAATCCGGCCGCCTGCTACGGCGCACTCGATGTAGACCGCAATGTGCTGGTCTATGTGCGCGTGCCGTACGATAGCGAGACCGCTGCGCGCAAGGTGCGCGATGCCGGACTGCCGGAGATCTTGAGCTACCGCCTCATCGAGGGAGCCTAATAGGTGAATCCGCGCGAGCTTAAAGCCGGACAGGTGTTTGATGGCTTTCGCCTGATTGAGCTGCTGCCATTGGGGGGATGGCGAGCTTCTGGCGCGTTGCGCGCGACGGTATTGACCTGCCAATGGTAATGAAGATGCCGCTGCTGCGGCCGGGTGAAGATCCCTTTACCATCATCGGTTACGAAATCGAGCAGATGATTTTGCCGCGGCTTGCCGGACCGCATGTGCCGCGGTTCATCGCGGCCGGAGATTTTGATCGGCCCTATATAGTGATGGAACTCATCGAGGGGCTTTCGGTTAAAGCGCTAATTGAAAAACTGCCGTTGCCACTTGGCGAGATTGCGGCCATCGGTGCCAAGATCGCTTTTGCTCTGCATGATATCCACCGTCAGCACGTGATTCATTTCGATCTCAAGCCAAGCAACGTAATCTTGCGCGGCGATGACGCTGTGCTAATCGACTTTGGACTGTCACGGCACGATCAACTGCCCGACCTATTGGGCGAAGAAGACAAAGGCCCGGTTGGAACTGGTGCTTATATTGCTCCCGAGCAGATCCGTGGCGACCGCAGCGACCCGCGCAGCGACCTATTTGCTCTGGGGTCATCCTCTATTTCCTGGCAACTGGTGAGCCGGCCGTTCGGCGAGCCGCAGCTGCTGGCGAATTGGCGCCGGCGACTGTGGCGAGATCCCGTCCCTCCCGCGGTCGCAATGCGGCCGTGCCGCCATGGCTGCAGGAAACCATCCTGATGCTGTCTTGAGGCTGATCCGGCGGCGCGTTACGCCACTGCGGCCCAGCTTGCCTTCGATCTGCAACATCCTGATCATGTAGCCCTCACCCAGCGGGCCACCCGCTTGCGGCACGACGGTCCTTTGACTGTCGCCCGGCGCTGGTTGCGGTCAAAGCGCGATCCGCCGCAACAGCTGCGGCGCACGCTGACCAGCCATCTCGCCAGCGCACCAATTGTGCTGGCAGCGATTGATCTCGAGACCGGTCACGAGGCGCTCAGGCACGCGCTCGCACTCGCGGTGCGGCGCGTGCTCGCAACTGAGCCGAATGCGCGGCTTGTCTGTGTTAACGTCCTCAAACTCAATCGCCTTGCGCCCGATAAGCTCGAGGATGCGCAGGGGCGAAACCCGCATCTCGGTCGTTTCGTGGAACTAAAACATTGGGCGCGCTCTATCGCGGTAGCGCCGGAACACATTACCTATCACGTGATTGAATCAACGAACCCCGCTGAGCAGATTGTCGCTTTTGCGCGGCACAACCGCGTCGATCACATCGTGATCGGCGCACGCGGCAATTCAGTGCTGCGCCGCTACCTCGGCAGCGTTTCGGCACACGTTGTCGCCGAAGCACCCTGTACGGTGACGGTCGTGCGTCTGCATAGGAATGAGATGGACGACTCGAAAAAGTACAAGGACGGTTCACTTTATGCCCCGAAAGAGCCATGACCGGCTCACTTACCCCTCCGCGCCTGTCCGGGTGATCTCGTCGAGCTTCCATGCGAAAGATGCGGTCGCCGGGCTCAATACAGCAAGCACACGCTCGTCGAGATCGCGGAGTGCCCTCGCGTGCGATATACGCATGACGCCTGCGGTGCACACTACGTCGGCCTAGTGTGAGGTATCATCAACGGTGCGCTGAGGACCTCAGTGTGACATCAGGACCGCAACGGTCATGCCTTTCAGGACGGCCCGCGTGGCCCCGCCAAGAACAAACTCGCGCAGGCGCGAGTGGCCATAGCCGCCCATGACTATCATGTCGGATCCCAGGTCCGCCGCGGCCGACAGGATCGTGTTTCCAATGTCCTGATCGTTGGCCACGATACGCCTTGAAGTCGACTTTGAGGTTGTGGCGTGCGAGATGGTGCGTGATGTCCGCGCCCGGCAGTTCGTTGCGTGCCGTTTCGCTCTTCATCACGGACAGTACGTCGATCGATTCGGTCCGTGTTAAAAAGGCATGGCGTCCCCGATCGCGCGTGCAGCCGCCCGGCTTCCGTCCCAGCAAATCAGAGTTCGGTTAAGCTTCATTCCCGCTTTCTGAATGTAGGGTACGACCAGTACCGGCCGTCCCGACCCGAATAGCGCGGTCTCTGGCAACATTACGTTGAGCGTTTCCTTGCCGGGCTCGATCTGCCCGACCACCGAGAGATCGAAACGTCGGGTAACCTGCGTGAATAACTCATCAAGGTCGGCGAGTGTCGACTCCAGCGTCTGCGAAGTGGCCGAAACGCCGGCACGTCGCGTCGCGTCCTCGAACTTAGTGACAGCGGCTTTTGCTGCGTTTTCGACTTCGGCCCGGTATGTCGCGATGAAGCCAGTTGCTGCCCCGTCTAAGACAGTCCCAGGAACGAACGGTTCATGTACAAACGCCACTCCCGTCAGGTGAGCCTCAAAGGCTCTCAGCGACCGAGACTGCGTAGTTGACGGCGCTGTCGGACAACCTCGCCGACAGGTAGGCTAACAAGAATGTCCTTGATCATGGCTGCATCTTTCGTTGGAAGATTGCAAAGAATCAACGGCAATACCCGCATATGGAGGCAATATGTTAAGAATACTTGTTTCAAAATCTTTAAATTACTGCGCCTCTAACAAGATACAAAAACGAAGTGACCGACCATGAGTGAAATCATAGCTTGGTTCGATCAACATCATGTCAATTTATCTGCGATACTCACGAGCGCCGTCGTTCTCGTTGTTGTGGGTCTCGCCATATCGCTGCTGAAAAGATTTCTAAACAATTGGCTCAACAGCATTCAGCAACGGTTCCAACTATCCAACGCGACTATTTCCACATTCATCCGAGTTCCTGACCGCTGCCTTCTGGCTGATCGCCGTGCTGTCAATTTTGGATGCATGGGGTATCGGTATCGCTGGATTGTGGGGTTTAGTCGTCAGCTCAATAGCAGTGATTGGGTTGGCTTTCTTGCTACTTGGGCAATAGTCAGCAATTTTACCTCCAGTTTTTCTTGACAATTTGGAGACCATTTCGTCCTTGGCGATACAGTAATTCTCCTTCCAGAAAATACATCGGGTCGGGTAACAGATCGCAACCTCATGTTCACGGTGCTGCGGGACCAAGATGGTAGCGCTGTTAATGCTGCCCAACAACCTCTTTTTCAGAAAATGTTTAGGGTCACCAGTGGTGGCGAGCAGTCGTCGTGATCTGTTGGAACTTTCGATTAATGAGTGCACGATCTAAGGCCGGACTACCGGGCCGCAAAGTGTGGGTCAGGATACGTTTTCGGCCGCCTTATTTGCCGGTGCACAACCGATCCAGTGATCGATGAAGGCGGCGAGCCAGTTGCGTGATGCCAGATCGTGCACGGCGCGATCGGCAATGTGTTCTTGGCGCTGCTTTGCACCGGGCAATTCCATGCGGTGCGCGCCACGAACCAGCCAGCGATACATCATCGCGTGCGTGACTTCGGGATGAAATTGCAGTGCGTAGCCAGTGCCAAACCGGAACGCCTGAACCGAGAAGGCGTCACCCTCGGCCAGCAGTTCACCTCCGGATGGGAGTTTGAAACCTTCGCGATGCCACTGGTAGACGTGGTCGGGCCATTCCGCGCAAAACCTTGCGGCCAACCCTCGGTCGGCCGGATCGGATAGTAACCTACCTCGGCATGACCTTGCGGATGTGGAAACACCGGGCACCAGATGACGTGCGAGCATTTGCGCGCCCAGACAAATGCCGAGATAGGGCTTCTTGTCACGCAACGGCACGCCGATCCAGTCGATCTCGCGGCGAAGAAAGTCTTCATTGTCGTTCGCGCTTTGCGGACCGCCAAAGATCGCCGCGCCCGCGTGCTCGTCCATTGTCTCAGGCAGCGGATCGCCAAAGCGCGGGCGTCGAATGTCGAGCGGATAGCCGAGCTGGGCCAAAGTCTGGCCGACGCGGCCCGGCGACGAGTGTTCCTGATGCAGAATAAGAAGAACGGGCTTCAACATGGGCGATCTCGACGAATTCTCCCGTTGCTGACTAGTAACCGCTTTGGCGGGCTTTGCAACACGAGCAGGGTGGATACAGCAATGTCGGTCACGCGGATCTGCGCCGCTTTTGCCGATAATCCACAAAACTCAGGATCAGGCCGCGCGGGGTTACGCGGATCAGAAATGTGATCAGCTTGTTGATGGCCCCCGGCACAATTGTGCGACGGCCATCCATCAGACCACGATAGCCTGCCTCAGCCACATGGTCTGCCGACTGGATCAGAAAGCTGGGTCCTATGGCGCGTTTGCTCAGGCCCGCACGGTCGGCGAATTCGGTCCGGCACTGGGGCCTGGACACAACACGCTCACGCGAATTCCGCGCGGCCTTAGTTCGCTGTGCAATGCTTCGGAAAACGACAGGACGTAGGCCTTCGTCGCATAATAAACCGCCATGCCGGGCCCGGGCAGGAAACCGGCCATCGAACCGACATTCAGCAGCCCGCCGTGATGACGGACGAGGCTATCGACAAACGCAAGCGACAGCTTAGTCAGCACGCGTACGTTAAGATCGATCATCTGTCAATTGTTCTTCATCGTCGAGCGCACTGGCAGCGCCTACGAGACCGAAACCTGCAGTTGTTGACGACGAACTGCGGCTCCGCGCCTTGTGCCGTCAGCGCATCGCTGATCAGTTGCGCGACGCCAGCCTCCAGAAGATCCGGCCACGATAACGATCGGCCGGCGTGCGGCGTGTCGCCGCAATCTCGTCAGCCAGCGCACGTAACCTTTCTTCCCTTCGTGCGACCAACGCCAACTCATGGCCGTTCCGCGCGAACACGCGGGCAAGTGCCGCGCCGATACCCGCGGAGGCTCCAGTGATTACGGTGACTGGCCGCAAAGTGCTCATGGCTTTTTCACGATCGTCATGCAATCGGCCGCCCAAAACTGGGCGGCCGATTGCAATTCTGCACGTTAAGCAGCCTTGCGATCAAGACCTTCCAGCGAACGTCTTGCCGGTTCAACACCCCAAAAGTAGACGGCGATAATCTGAACCACGACCAAGCTGATCGATAAGCCAGATCACGCCCGGCAATTGATAGTTGACCATCAGGTAGCCAACGACGAACGGAGACACCACCGTGGCGCCCCGGCCCAACGTGTTGCAGATGCCGTTCGCACGGAGGCGGGATTTCGGTCGGAAAGAGTTCGGGCGTATAGACGCCGAACAAAATGGCGGTCTGGATATAGATCGCCACGATCAGAATCGCACCTACCAGCAAGCACGATCACCGGGTCGGAAGCCGCGTTAAAATGGGAGTAAACCCAGCCTGCGGCGATGGTGAGGAAACGATGCGCCGATGATGCTCCAGCGTCGCCCGATGTAGTCGGATAAAACGGCTCCCAACGCGCAGCCGACCCAACGACGCGCTCGCAAGCACAACGGTGTACCCGAGCGAATTGGCGATCGTCAGGCCTTGGCGAAGGAAAAACTGCGGCAGGAAAATCACAAAGCCGAAGATCAGCGTATTGATCGTTATCAGCACCCAGCTTCCGACCAGCAGGCGTTGCAGGATCGGCGGCTTGAACATCGCGGCAGCGGTGAGCTGTGGCAACGGCCACTGCGGGTTTCGGTGCCGGCAGCGGGCCGGTAGCGGCTTGTACTTCCTTTCGATCGACTCCATCAGGGCCTCGGCCTCCACGCTGCGACCTTTCGCTTCGAGCCAGCGTGGTGACTCCGGAAGATTTTTGCGTAAATACCACACGATCAGCGAGCCGATACCGGCGATAATAAACATCGGACGCCAGCCCCAGGTGGGGATAATCAAAATCCGAGGATCGAGGTTACGGGAAATCCGGCCACGACGAGAAACGCCATGAAGGAAAGCCAGCGTCCGCGAGACTCCGGCGGCACGAATTCTGTCAGTGTGGAATAGCCGACAACGATTTCGGCACCGAGGCCAAGCCCCTGCACGAAGCGGCACGCGATCAGCTGATCTCATATCCTGCGCGAAAGCCGCGGCAATCGACGCGAGACCAAAGACGAGGAGGTTGATCTGGTAAGCAAAACGTCGACCATATTTGTCGCCAACGAAGCCGGTAACGAAAGAGCCGATCGTCATGCCGACAAAAGTCAAGGAGATGAACTGCAGGTTTTGCGGCAGCGTCGAGAACTTGGTCTGGGTCGTCGAGGCAAGTACGCTGGCCGCGACATAAAGATCGTAACCGTCGAAAAACATTCCGGCCCCGACCAGCCAGAAAATCCGGTGATGAAATGATGAAATCGGCAACCGGTCGAGACGCGCGCCGGCATTTACAGTTGTAGCCATCGGTTCCCTCCCCGTAGGATCGAAAATACGAGACCGGTCTGCGCCGGTTTGTGCGCGATGGTAATCGAGGCGCCGCGCATGCGCCATGGCCCCTGTGCGGCCGCAAGAATGTTTGCGCCGCATCTGTCAATAACGAGAAATCGCGGGATTTAGTCCGTGCCCGACACGCGTCGTGGCATTCGCTCAAGGACTACTCGACAGACTTGCCCTTGCGATAACTTACTTCGAGGAGGCGCAGGTTGTTCTGCACGAATTTATTGGTGGGATCCTTGCGCTGAGCCGCGACCAGCGCCGCGTGCGCGCTCTTGTAGTCACCACGCAACATATACGAGAAGCCCTGGTTGTTGAGAATCTCGACCGTCGGCCCGACGATACCGACCGCCTGACCGTAGGCACGGTCCGCCAGATCAAACCGGCGCAGCCGATCGTAAGAGGCTGCCAGGCCGATCCAAGCCTCGGCATCGCGTGCTTGCGCCTATGCTGAAGAGCACATGAACCCGTAGCGTTTACGGCGCGTATCTGAAATGCGATAAACTTGAGAGTAACCTTGCACGGAATTAACAATACTAGGACGTTTGCCGCTCGGAACGGTAAGGATCGATTCAGCGTGATGACGGCGCCGTTTTTCAAAAAGCCCTGTAAATACGTGGATATCGCCCACCCGGAACAGCGGTTGGAGAAATCATCAAGACTAAGGCTCGGTTATCGAAATGCAGCAGCGCCGTTGCTCGCGCGGCGGTGTTGCGGCAACATGCCTGTATCTGTCATCAGCTGAAACCGTCGCACCCGACGCTGGGCGCCGCGGCGATTTTTCCGGGAGAATGCTGTCCATGTCGAAACCTCGCATTAGTTATGTCGATCCTTCGACGATTAAGGATCCAGCCATGATCGCCGAATTCGAGCGCTGCGCGCGCGAGGGGACGCCGCGCCCGGAAAGCCAGGCTGTTCGCGCGCATGTGCCGGCAACCTTCTGGTCGTTCGCCAACACCTGGCGCGACGTTTTCAAGAATGGCGTGGCCGACCACAAGATCAAGGAGCTTTGCCGGATCTATGTCTCGCGGTCGGTGCTTGTGCGAGTTCTGCGGCAATCAGCGCTCGATCAAGGCGGCAAAGTCGGGTCTCAAGGAAGATGACTATTCGGACCTGATCAACTTCGAAAGTTCGACACGCTACGACGAGCGGCAGAAGGCCGCGCTCGCCTATGCCGAAGCGCATCACCTGGGACCTGCCGGCCACCGACGAATTGTGGGAGCGCCTGCATAAGCATTTCAGTGAGCCTGAGCTCGTCGAGATCGGCTATTTCGTCGCAATCACCATGGGCCAGCAGCGCTGGCTGCGCACGCTGAACATCGAGCACCATCAGATTCTGGCCGGCACCGATCCGGTTCGATGGCGCCCGGCTTCGAGAATCTCGAAGCGCTGCAGCGATCAAAGACGCCGAGGATTACTGGGCCAAGATCAACACCAAACCCGCAAAGCAGGCCGCAGAGTGACCAGTCAAGCAATGGCGACTTCCGCCGTCCGATCCGCGCCTGCTTCGCAGGTTGCCAAAGGTGAACCACGCATTCGCGTCCGCGGCCTGGGCAAGCGCTACGGCACGCTCGAAGTCTTCCGCAACATCGACTTCGACGTCGGCGAGCGCGAGATCGTTGCAATTGTCGGACCCTCCGGCTGCGGCAAGACCACACTCCTGCGCTGCATCGACGGGCTTTTGCCGCACGATGCCGGCGAGATCCGGGTCGGTGATGAACGCGTTACGGAGCCGATCGCCGGTGTCGCAATGGTGTTCCAGCATTTCGGCCTGTTTCCGTGGAAGACCGTGTTCGAAAACGTGGCCTATGGCTTGCGAATGGCGGGTGCGCCAAAATCCGAGATCGAACGCAGGGTGCCGGAATTCATCAAGCTCGTGGGCCTGAGCGGCTTCGAAAGTGCATTTCCCTATCAGATGTCGGGTGGCATGCAGCAACGCTGTGGTCTCGCCCGCGCGCTCGCGGTTGAGCCCAACGTCTTGCTGATGGACGAGCCTTTGCCGCGGTCGATGCGCAGACGCGTGAGATCCTGCAATTCGAACTGTTGCACATCTGGGAGCAGCGGCCGACGGCGATGATTTTCGTCACGCACTCAATCGAAGAAGCAGTGCTGCTCGGTCACAGGGTCATCGTGCTTAAAGGACGGCCATCGATTATTCATGAGACGATAACCATTGATCTGCCGAACCCGCGCACGCGCGACACATTGCGCGAGCCACGGTTCGCCGAGTTGCGCGAACAGGTGTGGGGCACGTTGATGCGGGAAGCGCGCGAAGCCGAATTCCATCTCGAACGTTGACGCTGAATAAGAAAATGAAGCTGTAAAGGGAGGATTCCATGATCCGCAGAACCATTGCATTGGCGGCTGGCGGCATGCTGCTCGCGGTATCCCTTGGCGGGATCACGCCGGTGGCGGCCCAAAGCAAGAAGATTGTGGTTGCGATCCCCGGCGTTCCGCCGATCTATTCCGTGACAATTGCATTCGTCGCGGAAAAGCAGGGTTTCTTCAAGAAACACGGCGTTGATGTCGAGATCCGTCCGTTTGACAACGGCACGGCGGCGGCCCGCGCGGTCGTGGCCGGCGACATCGATATGGCCTGGTCGCCGACTCCGCCAGTGATCAACCAGGTATCAAATGCCGACGTTCCGCTTGTCGCGGTGTATGGAATGCCCAACCCGGACTGGGTCATCGGCACCACCGGAGACCGGCAAGACCTGCAAGGATATCGCCGGTCAGGACGTCGGCGTCGACTCAATCAACGGTGCCCGTTCGGTGGCGTTGCGCTCGATGCTCACCGGCTGTCCTGGCGTCAAAATCGAAGACACCAAGCAGATCGCGCTGGGCTCTACTCCCGGACCAGCCTTGCTCGCCGGCCAACTGCAGTATGCCGTCCTGCATCTCGACGACCTCGCCGAGATCGAACACCAGGGCAAGAAGCTCAATATCCTGCTGGCGATGAAGAACACCAACCCGACCAGCCACTATCTGATCATGGTCGCGCGCAAGGACAACCTGGCGAAGAACCGCGACGCCATCGTGCGCGACCGTCGCCGGCATGATCGAGGCGGCGCGGTTCATGCAGGATCCGAAGAACGCCGATACCGTCGCCGAGATCGCTTCCATCACAGGACACAACAAGGAAGTGAACAAGGCGGCGCTCAAGGCGTTTCTCGACATCGACTTCTGGGCCGCCAAGGATGACGGAATGCCGCGCGATAAGATCGAGAGCGGTCGCCGCCCTGATGAAGAAGATCGGCTCGATCAATCCGGACAAGGAGCCGGTGACTTACGACAAATTCGTCGACGCCAGCATCTGGAAAGATGCTAACGCGATGGTGAAATAGGAATTGTCATTCCTGGCGATCGATCAGCGGATCCGGCCGAAGGCCAGCCGGCGTGATCACCGCGAGCGAACAACGGAACCCAGAGCGAAGAGCCATCTCTGGATTCCAGGTTCCACCTGCGATCGGCCCCGGAACGACTGTTGATGATCAGGAAATCCACCTTGCAGTCCACCGCACTTCGCCGTCACGCACCGTTCTGGTTCAGCATTTTCTCAGGCATCGCCGCTTTGGGAAATTGCCGGACGCAGCGTTAGTCCGGCTTTCATGGTGCCGTTTTCCACGACAATTGGTGCGCCTTTGGCAGCTGACAGTCAGCGGCAATTTCATTCCTCAACTCGTCGACTCGGCGAAAACTTTTCTTCGCCGGATTCGGACTGGCGCTGATCGTCGGGATGCCGCTGGGCCTGCTGCTTGCCCGCATTCGTATCCTGCGCGTGGGCGTCGAACCGTACATCATGCTCCTCTACGCCACGCCGATGGTGGCGCTGATCCCGTTTATCCTCTCAATGATGGGCTTCGGGTTTGCGCCAAAATTGCTAGTCGTTTTTCTGTTCGCGGTTTTCCCGGTCCTCTACAACACGGTTGAGGGCGCGCGCAGCATCAAGCCCGAACTGATCGAGGTGGCGAAATCATTCCGCTCGAGCGAATGGGCGCTGTGGCGTGAGGTCATGCTGCCCTACACCTTACCGTACACAATGACGGGGGTTCGTCAGGCGATCGGCCGCGCACTGGTGGGAATGATCGCGGCGGAATTCTTTCTGTCTGCCACCGGCCTTGGTCAGCTCATCATGAGCGCTTCGCAGAATTTCGACACCGGCGGCGTCTTTCGCGTCGATCCTGATCATCGGGCTGCTCGGTGTCGGTCTGACGCGGCTCGGCTTGATTATCGAGCAGCATTTCGCACGCTGGAGACAGTAGCGTGGCCGAGCAAGCCCTCAATACGGCCGTCGGGCCCGCGTCAGAAGACGCAGACTGCGTCGGGCGCGTTATCCGGCGCATTTATGCCGCGGGTGATCACGGGATTTGCCATTTTGCTCACCTGGGAGCTCGTGGTGCGCGCTTTCGCACCGGCCTACGTGGCAAAGCCGACGACCGTGATTCTCGCGATTCCGAAAGTGATCACGGAACCCGCGTTTCTGCAGGCGCTGGGTTCGAGTCTTGCGGCGGTGGCCGAAGGACTGGCGATTACAATCGTCATCGGCACAGTCCTCGGACTGCTGATGGGCCGCAGCACCACGTTTGATCGGATATTTCGTGTTCACATAAACTTCTTTAACGCGATGCCGATGATTGTCGTGTTGCCGCTGTTTTCGTTGTGGTTCGGCTATTCGAGTGCGGCCCGTATCGCGACCATCATCTTTCGCCGCCATCTTCGCCATCACCATGAATGTCGCGGACGGAGCTCGTTCGGTGCCGCGCGAGTATCTGGAAGTTTCCCGTTCATTCAGATCAGGACGGCTGCGGATGCTGACCGATATCGTCCTGCCGGCCTCGATGCCCTATCTGCTCGCGGGTTTCCGGCTTGCCGCCGGCCGCGCGCTGATCGGCGCGGTCGTCGCTGAGTTCTTCCTGTCGGTCGGCGGGATCGGTTACTACATTCTCTATAACTCACGCTCTTATCACCACAACGAGGCCTTCGTCGGCGTGCTGTTGCTGGCCGCCTTCGGGGTCAGCTTTGAACTTATGGTGAACTGGGCGACGCGGCGCTTCATGCCCTGGTATCGCCGCGACGAAAAGACCACCTAGCGGCCCGACGAGCCTCACAAGGAACTCTCATATGTCATCCGACCCGCTGCTGAAGGCCGCAATCGCGCATTGGGGACCTCGCTTTGTGGCCAACGGCGTGGTCCTCACCGACTTCGAGGAAGTCACCGGTTCGATCTCGTCCTACAACGATTGGTGCAGCGCCTGGTCGGCGCGCGCCGCGCATCACGAACAGCTCGGGCGTCAGGCGCTGGCGAAGAAACATTTTCTCACCGCCGGCGAATGTCTGCAGCGCGCCGGCGTCTACTATCATTTTGCGTCTTTCCTGTTCGTGCACGACCAGGCGCAGATGAAAGCCGCGCACAAGAAGCAGATCGAATGCCGGCAGGCTGGCGCTGCCCCACCTGCGGCCATCCGGCGAACGTGTCGAGATTCCCTATGAGGGCAAGACGCTGGCCGGCATCCTGCGCAAGCCGGCGGGCGTCGAACGGCCGCCGGTCGTGGTGATGGCGGTCGGCCTCGACTCCACAAAGAGGAAGGCGACGCCTACGAGGCACCGTTTCTTGCGCGCGGCATTGCGACGCTCATCTTCGAAGGCCCCGGTCAGGGCGAAGCGCAGTACGACTTTCCGATTCGTGGCGACTACGAAGTGCCGGTGAAGGCCGTGATCGATTTCGTCGAAAATCGTTCGGATCTCGATGCAAGACGGATCGGCATGTGGGGCGTCAGCCTGGGCGGCTATTACGCGCCGCGCGCGGCAGCTTTCGACAAGCGCATCAAAGCCTGCATCGCGCTCGGCGGGCCGTTCAACTGGGGAGCGGCCTGGGATGGACTGCCGGAGCTGACGCGTGAAGCTTTCCGCATGCGCAGCCATTGCAGCACGCCGGACGAGGCGCGCAAGAACGCCAATACCTTGTCGCTTGAGGGCGTGGCGCAGAACATCACCTGTCCGCTCTTCATCGTGAACGGTCGGCTCGACCGCATCGTGCCGGCGAAGGATGCCGAGCGCCTCGCGCGTGAGGCAAAGGGACCCGTCGAGCTGATGATGATCGAGGACGGCAACCACATCGCCACCAACCGCGCCTATCGTTGGCGCTCGCAAAGCGCAGATTGGATGAAGGAGCGCCTGGGAGAGCCATTGCACCCGCTAATGCCCGCGTAAGCAGGACTCTTTAGAGCGTTACAAAGCCGCGCGGCAACGGTGTGCATACGTTCGATCCCCGTCTCCTGTAATCAACCACCATCTCGCCGGTCTGCACGCCGGCTTTGCCATCTGCGCGTGACGACGTTCGGCTGGATCACGACAGTCTGGCCCGCGCGGAAAGGTTCCTGCGGCACCGGCCCTGCCGGACGGCTCTTGCAGCCGAGGATCGGCGGCAGATAGCCGCCGCCGTAGCCGTGCAGCAGATCGTCGATGATGGTGAAGCCGGCGTCCTCGATCACGCCGGACGCATCGATGACCTGCGATGGCGTAGCGCCGGCCTTGAGCACCGCCGCGATTGCATCGAACGCCGCATCGGCCGCAGCGTGCAGATCGCGATAGACCTTGTTCGGCTCGCCGAACGCAAAACTGCGCAGCATCTGTCCGGGGTGATCCCAGAACGCCGCGCTGATCTCGGCCACCACCACGTCGCCCGACTGTACGCGCCGCCTACGCGGAAACTGGCGGGGTACTCCCAGATCGGGCGCATCCATCGACGGTCACGCCGATGTAATGAATGACATTGGTCGCACCCTGCAGACACGTAGGCACGCTCGACAAGATCACCGAGTTCGCGTTCGTTCAGACCGGGCTTGCATCCATCGCGCAGCGCCGCCATGCCAAGATCGCTGAAATGCGCGCCGATACGCAGCCAATCAAGCTCTTCGGCCGACTTCACCTGTCGCAATCGGACGTAGCTGCGGTTGAGGCTTTTCAGCTTGCCGAATTTTGCGATCAGCGCCGCGTGCTGCTCAGCGCTGACAAGGCCCAATGGTTGCGACACGATCCTGCCGCGCCCCGCGCCGTTCGAGCGTTTCGATCGCCGCGGCGATCGGACGACTCACCGCCCCATTCGACGTCCGCCTTGTCGGCGAAGTCCGCGCCTGCGGCGCGTGATTGACGTATTGCACGAACAGCGCGTCGCGCTCGCGTGGCGTAAATACTCCGACAGCCTCTGCGGTGACCGGCCATTGCGTCAGCCACTGCACAACCGAGCCGAAGCGGTTGGCGCCGCAGAAGACAAGATGATCGCAGTCGGCCCGCGCCAGCAGCGCTTCAACGGCCCCACGACGGCGCGCCATCTCGGCTTCGGAGAACCGCGGGTATTCGGCCTCGACGATGCGCGCCAGATGAGGAGGCAGAGAACTCATAGCGTGCCGATCTTGTCCAGGCGCTTGCCACCAAAGCTTTCAGCCAGCTTTCTTCGGCAGCGCCACGATCATATCGAGCTCAATACGCGCACCGGGCGATGACAGCTGATTGATGCACACTGTTGTGCTTGCTGGGCGCCAATCGCCGAAGTATCTGCCCATGGTCGCGTGCATGGCATCGGCATCGCGGAAGTCTGTCAGGTACTTCGTCACCTTCACGACATCGCGCCAGCCGGCGCCGACCTCGTCGAGGATAGACTTGATCGCTTCCATAGCGCGCGTGGTCTGCTCTTCGATCGAGTGCGGATGCACGTGTTCGGCATCGACATGCGGATGCTTGTGATAGAGCGGCGAAGGCGTCGCACCCGACAGAAACATGAGATCGCAGGCGCCGATGATCCGCACCGCCGGGGCGTACGGCATCGTGTGCGCTTCCTCGGGCTTAGGATGGACAGGTTCGAGCCGGACGCTCTGTTGCGGTTTGGTCATGACGGTCCTTGCGGCCTCCATCGACAAACGGTCCAGACCATTTGGGACCGAAATGCAGTGCTGAGCGCAACCTCTTCACCACGTCGCCTCGCTTGTTGATCGCCACGCGGGAAACGCTAACGTGCGCCCGACAGGAGAGCCCGAATGCCCGCCACCATCCTCGATTCCGCGGTCTTCCGCGACATATTCACCACCGAAGCGATGCGGAACGTGTTCTCGGACGAGAACCGCGTTCAGAAATATCTCGACTTCGAGGCGGCACTCGCGCGGGCGCAAGCCCGACTCGGAATCATCCCGAAGGAGGCGGCTGCCGAAATCGGTCGTCATTGCTCGGTCGACAAGATCGACATGACGAAACTCAAGGAAGCAACCGAGCGGATCGGCTACCCGGTTCTGCCTGTCGGTGCAGCAGCTCGTGAAACTGTGCAAAGACGGGCTCGGCGAATGGTCGCACTGGGGCGCGACCACTCAGGATATCACCGACACCGCGACCATCATGCAGATCCGCGAGGCGCTCGCCCTCGTCGAGAAGGACATCGATGGCATTTGCGATGGCTTGGCGGCGCTCGCCGAAGAAGTATCGCGACACGCCCATGGCCGGCCGCAGCAATCTTCAACAGGCGGTGCCGATCACGTTCGGCTACAAGATGGCGACTATTCTCGCCGCCTTCGAGCGTCACAGGCAACGGCTGAGCGAACTCAAGCCGCGCGTGCTGGTGGGCGAATTCGGCGGCGCCGCCGGCACACTGTCCTCGCTCGGCAAGGACGGACTGAAAGTACAGGACGAGCTGATGAAGGAACTCAAGCTCGGACAGCCGGAAATTTCCTGGCACACCGTGCGCGATCGCATCGCCGGAGGTCGGCTGCTTCCTCGGCCTCGTCACCGGCAGCTGCGGCAAGATCGCCTTCGACGTAAAGCTGTTGATGCAGACCGAGGTCGAGGAAGTTTACGAACCCTTCCACGCCGGCCGCGGCTCGTCCTCGACCATGCCGCAGAAACGCAACCCGATTTCGTCTGTTTACATCACCGCACAAACCGCAATGGTGCGCCAGCTGGTTGCAGCGTTGCTGGACGCGCAGGTGGAAGACCACGAGCGGTCTACCGGCCCGTGGGAAATCGAATGGATCGCGCTACCGGAAATTTTCATGCTTGTCCGCCGGCGCGCTCTCGCAGACGCGGTTCCTTGTCGAAGGCTTGCAGGTCAACGAGAAGAAAATGCGCGAGAATCTGGACATCACCAAGGGCCTGATCATGTCGGAGGCGGTGATGATGGGGCTCGGTGCCGACCTCGGCCGCAACAAGGCGCACGATCTTGTCTACGACATCTGCCGTGATGTCGTGAAAACCGGCCGCCCGCTGATCGACCTGCTGGTCGAAAATAAAGAGATCAGCAAGCACGCCGATCGCAAGAAACTGGAGCAGCTGGTCGATCCGGCCAACTACCTCGGCGTTGCCGGCGAGATGGTGGATCGCGTGCTGAAGATGCGAAAGTAATCGCGGGAGACCCTTCTTCAGGCCTTCGGCATCGTTTGCCAGATCGCCAGCGCTACGGAGAGTGTTGCCACGCCGATCAGCAGGAACAGGGCCGGCACGGTTACGCCAGATTTCTGCATGACAGCGACCAAAATGGTCGCGCCCGTCATAAACGCCGCGTTCAGAATATTGACCGCGGCAATCGTTCGCGCGCGACGATCTGTGCCGCTCCAGGACTGAACCGCCGCAAAGGCCGGCACGATGAACAGGCCGCCCGCGATTGCAAGCCCGCATAGGTCGATCGCGGCGCGGACCCCGAGCGGTGATGTGAATACAACGGCAGGACCTTGCGGCGCGTTTGCCGGAGTCAAGCCGAAAGTAGCAAACCCGAGGTCGAGCGCGAACGCGCCCAGCAGAACTGCCCCCACGAGAGTTGTCCCAAGAACGATACGTCCACGCGCGGTGGCCGCAGCCACACCAGAGCCGACACCGACTGCAATCGAAAATATTGCGAGGTAAGCGGTGATGGTTTGTTCGTTACCTCCGATCAGCGTCTTAATCAGTGGCGGCAACAACGATAACACCACAATTCCAATGAGCCAGAACCAGCTGATAACCAACGCGCCCCACCACAATCTCGAGTCAGCGCGCAAATGCCGCATCATCGTGACGGTTGAAGCGGCGATGTTGGCCTCGATTTTCAGATGCGGTGCGCCCTCACCTGTTGCCGGAATCAGCAAAGCCGATATCCAACACGCAATTGCAAAGCCTATGACAAGAATCGCAAATGTTGCGGTCTCACCCTCGCGCGCCGCGAGTCCTGCCAGCAATCGTCCCCAGAAGAATCGCAACGAATGTCGCACCCTCGATCAGCGCGTTGGCCGTCGGCAATTGCTCGCGTCGCACATGGTCCGGCAAAATGCCGTACTTTATCGGCCCAAAAATGCGGCAAGGACGCCAAACGCGAATAACGCAGCGAAGAGGACCGGCAACGAGGATCGTGCGTAGCCGAGAACAGCCAGCGCGGCGATGAAGATCTCGGCAAATTTCAGCCGTTGCGCGACTTTCGCCTTGTCATAGCGATCGGCCAGTTCGCCGCCGAGCGCAGAGAGGAAGAAAAATGGAGCAATGAAGACAGCGCTGGCGAACGTGATCAGGGCTTCCGCATCAGCGCTGTCCGATTGAAACAAAATGACGAAGACCAGCGCGGTCTTGAGAAAATTGTCATTGAATGCCGCGAAGAACTGGCACCAGAACAGCGGGGCGAAGCGCCTCGACAGCAGCAGGGGCGATGGCATGCCACCCTATTATTGCAAAGTTCCCGACCGGCTGCTGGGGCCCGATTAAAAATCAGGCGGCCTTGCGGCCGCCAATCAAGTGAGAGCGCCGTATCTATGATCAGGGGCGCGCATCCTCGTAGGATTCCAGAGCCATCGCCGCAAAGGCGAAGCAGATCGCAATGCCGATGACAATCGTAAACAATGCGATCCACATGGCGCGCCTCCTCTTCCGTCAGCGCAAAATATGTGCGCAGGGAAGTCCGGCCAAGGAAACGCGCCAAAAGCGCTTCGGTTCCAGAGTAGTTTGGGTCAGGAGCCAAATCGGATCGAAGACCGCAAGGTCGGCCAGCAATATGCGCAAATCGAGTTCCCGGAACTCCAGATAAATCCGGCGTAACCAACGCTGAAGCTCGACATGCGCGCTGGGGTATGCCGACCGCGTCGGCCATCTGCGGATCTGCGAACGAGAAGGGTGGCGTCTCGATGTATCTGCGCAAGCCCGGCGCCAGGGCCGGCATCACGCACCATCGGACTGCCGCTGGCAAGCGGATATTTGTCGCGATGCTGTGCAGGTCCGAGCATTTCATTGTGAACGGGCGCGAGCGTCGCGTGCGCAAAGCGGCCGCGCAGGCTTCGGTAGGCTTCGACCGATGTCTTGTCGGGCGTCATTGTAAACAGGATCGCCACCGCGATGGAACGGCTCCGGGCTTCTTCGACGAAACCGATCTGATGCGTCACGGCGAAAAACGATTCGAAGGACTCGTGACCAAGATCGACGACCTTCGTCGTGTTCTCGTCCGCAACCAGGCGATCGAACAGCGCCATCTGGCCATTGATGTCGCGAATCGGTCGCCGTCGTGGTCTGTTCCGGCAGAAAGTGCGCGAGGGTTTTCTCGCCGGCATTGAGATCGAACGTCGCGACCAGGCGCGACCTTCCTGTCGGTGAAAATCGGCGAGCAGCCGAGCCAGCAGTGTCTTGCCGACGCGGGGGCGCGGTGAAGCGATAATGGTGATGGAGCTGCGGAATGACATCACCGGACCGGACGCCGCTCGCTCTATCGGCGAATTTGAGAAAGGGCTAACCGGCCGCCTGGCGGACGTTGCTTTCCATCTTTGGCGATACAAGATCGACCAGCTTGACGCGATCGAACTCACCCCAGACATTGCCAAGCCAGTGGCGGACATAGCCGCGCAGAACGAAGGAATAGTTGGCGGCTTCACTCTTGGCACCCTTGTTGCCGACAAACGAGACGAACGGCACGCTGGCCACCTCCACCTGTTCGTACGCCATCTCGTTGAGTTTCGGAATGGTGATTTCCTCGGCGCCCTTGATGCGCTTGAAATACGAATTGTAGGTCGCCGGATCCCAGTCGAAGAACGTGGTGTTATTGATGAAATTCTTGACCAGGAAATAATTGGCGTCGCCCACGACGCGTGCTGTTTCGGCGATTTCCTCGAGCGAAGCGATTGACGGTCCAAGGATATGAAACACCGCGAAGGTAATCTGGCCCTTCTTGGCCGATTCGAGAAACCCGATATCGGTCAACGCCTGCAGCGTTGACGACAGCAAACCGGCGCGCACGTCGATCACCGTCACTTTGGCGTCGGCGCTGCCCAGCGTGTCGAAGATCTTCATTTGATCGGAGACAGACGTCACGTCCACGACTTCGGTCAGTTCGGGATGAAATCGCTTGAGCGTGCCGCGCGGCCACTCGGTGTCGAAGGCGCGGGTCGGCGTTTGATGGGCGCCGAAATAATCGATCAAGGTGCGGGCGACGGTCGTCTTGCCGACGCCTCCTTTATCAGCACCTGACGAGAATGACAGCAGGTTTGGCCATAGTACGACTCTACCGTATTGCCCAATCTTACGTTATTGGCGCGGGAGAATGACAGGTCTATTCGTCGAGTCGGTCCTCCACGCCCCCAACTAGCCTCAAGGATCGATCATAAATTATAGCGCTATATCAAGCAATTGAATGAAAGCCGGCGGTCCGGAGCCTGTGCACGACTTGCAACAGGTTGTGTTGGCCGGATCGGTCGATCAAAACTGGTGCCGGCGGAGGGATTTGAACCCCGACCACCCGCTTACGAAGCGGATGGCATTAGATTTCAATGGGTTTCTTTTAATATCACCTTTCTCTCCCAACAGGCAGAAAACCCCCGTCAAATCTTTACTTTTCTGTTTGATTTCCCAGTTTCGGTTGCGCCAGAAGTGGCCTAAGTGTGTTGAGCTATGTCCAATACCGTTGGATTAGTGATGTGAGGCCAAAGATAACAGCGAACGCGCTAAGCGCAGCCGCTAAATTAATTGCTATATATTTTGGTAGCGACGGATACGATAGAATTTGGGCACCTCTTTCGAGGTTCTCTTGGTCTTGTCGGCATATAAAATTTCTCGGAAAAGTTTTTATCGTTTCGCAGTTTTCGGTTCTATCCGTGCGAGCAGCGATGCGTTCTTTTTCTTCCGCCGTTAATGGAACCAGCACCTCCGATTGTGGATCGATTGTCCAAGTGCCAAACACGAATGGAGCCGCGACAGCCCCGACTATTGCCAGAAACATTGCGATCTTCCATTGCCTCACCGAACGCTCCCCCAAGCCACTATGTGCGTCGCAGGTGTCGCACATGTCGCACCCTTATAAGGGGTGCGATAGATTTCCGCCCATGGAACCGCGCTGATTCCCGACGCCTTGCACACCATTCTGCGGCACTAGATACCGCCCATGAAACCGTGCCGGTTCTCAACTCTCGCACACTATTCTGAGGCGAGAATCGACCATGATTTTACCAGATTATATTCCTAACGCCCTACCTAAGTTTTAGGGCATCCACTACATACGATGCTGCTCCATACTCTCAATCTATCATGCCTGACGAGTGGCAAGCCGATCTGCTGCGATCGAATGCCGATCGGGTTCTCATGCTCTGCTCGCGCGTCAGGCCGGCAAGACCACGACCGCTGCCTTCATGGCGCTCTACACGGCGATCTACCGACGCCTGTGTGGCCTTGGTCATCATCGTCAGTCCCTCACCAGCGTCAATCGGGCGAAATCTTCCGCACGGTGATGGCCTTATCATTCAATCTGAAAGACGTGCCCGAGCTGAAGGCGGCGAGCGCCCTGCGCGCCGAGATGGCGAATGGCAGTCGCATTCTTGCGCTACCTGGCAGCGAGACGACCGTCAGAGGCTACAGTGCCGCCGACCTGATCGTCATCGACGAGGCCGCGCGCGTCGGGGACTCATTGTTGCAGGCCGTGCGTCCGATGCTGGCGACAAGTCAGGGTCGCCTGGTTGCCCGCGACCCCTGCAGGCAAGCGCGGCTGGTTCTACGAAGCATGGATCGGCGACAGCCCGTGGCATCACGTGAAGGTGCCGGCCTCGATGCGTCCGCGCATCTCACAGGAATTCTTGGATGAGGAATTGCGTGAGTTAGGCGCCTCCGGTTCTCGAAGAATACCAACTCGAATTCATCGACCCGGACACGGCGGCGTTTCCGACCGACATCATTTCGCGGTGCTTCACAGAGACCGGCGTCGGCCGCGCGGTCGGCGACATCTTCAATGAAGCCGGGCTTAAGCCGATCAAGGTCACGATCACCGCCGGCAATGAGGAAGCTCAGAGAACGGCTTTGCGCGCTTCACGGTGCCGAAGCAGATCTTGGTCTCGACGCTCGATGCCATGATGCACACCGGCGAACTCCGTATCGCGAAAGAACTGCGCGAGACGCCAGCGCTGGAAACCGAGCTGAAGGATTTCCGCCGGCATGTGTCTGAGGCCGGTCGCTATAGCTTTCAGGCTCGCACAGGCGCCCACGACGACCTGGTGCTTGCGGTTGCCATCCCGCTGTGGCGTGCGGTGAGACGAAGAAAACCTTTAATCGACCATCGACGCCCCCTCGGGTTCGCCTCGGCTATGCGAGCGCCAAGCGGAGGCAGTGATGGCTATCCGCTACGGCAACCTTTCAAGGTGGGCAGGCAACGAAGTTTGAGGCCCATATCAAGAGCTGGTCGAGAACCTTCCTGACATCGCCGCACTCGTCGAGCCGCCACTGATCGTTCGCAGAGTGCTGCGCGAACAGATCGGCGTGCTGCACCGCCGTTTGCTCGCCGTCGTCTCCGACAATGAGTTGGCTCCGCTTTCGGGGGTAAAGCGGACATCGCATAAACTTGTCCCAATGTCGCTGAGACCATAGCGGACCTTGGACTGAACGCTCAATGACCGGTACGGTGCCTGCAGTTCCACTCGCAAAGCCTTCCAGTGTGTTGGTTTGAGAGGCCTTGTGCTCCAGCCCTCGCGAGAAGGTGCGATTGAGCGCGAAGACCGCGAACAACAAAGAGCGTAGTATGAGAAGACAATCGGAAACCTGCTTTCTCGTAGCCTTGGCTCTGATTGCTTCTACGCTCGGGCTTTCTTTCGCAAGCGCGCAGCAAAAGATTGCGCGCGAGGAAACGTCCGTTAAGGACAAATTCACCGAGAATTTTCTGGCTCAGCACGAGATAGGGCGGCGGTTTCGCATTGATCCGGCCGAGTTGCCAGCCTCCGAAGACCAGCGCGATTGTCACCAACCGGTCGCTGACTGTTCCACTCACAGCGGACAAACGCCGCAGGTCCGCCGGGCTTCACCGCAACAGCGTTTGCGACTGGTCTCGTCAACCAAGGCGAGTTACTCGTCCTGCCCAACGGCGACGTTCTGGTCGCTGAGCAAAGCGCTGAGCTATCTCACTCTCTTGCGGGATGACGGAACCGGCAAGGCGCTCTTGGATTAATCGCCATGTCGAAGATCTGAACAAACCTTATGGACTCGCTTGGCAGAACGACCACGTTCTCGTGGCCGACCAAGATGGTATCTGGAGCGTGCCACATGTTCTTGGAGCGCTTCGCGCCGGCAGACCGGAGAACAAGCGCGCTGATGAAGTGCCACCGGACGAGCGCAAGGCAACGCCAGGAGCCTACGGCGCCAGGATGATCACGAAAAAGGGTGTTTTCGGCATCGTTCAGGGCCACCAGAATCGTGATCTCGTCATTGATCCGAAAACCGGCGCACTATTTGTAGGCGTAGGCTCGTCCGGCAATTTGGGAGTCGAGCCCGAGCCGAAAGCAACCATCCAACGGTTTAACGCGGACGGCTCAAATCAGACAACGTTTGCTTCCGGTACGCGTAACCCAACGGCGCTGGCGTTCAATCCGCAAACCGGTGATCTCTACGCGTTGGTGCAAGAGCGAGATGGCCTTGGTGATCTACTGCCATCAGACTATCTGATCCGTGTTCAAGAAGGCGGCTTCTACGGGTGGCCTTACGCGTATATCGGCAAACACCCGCAACCTGGTTTCGCCAACCTGGCCCCTGACAGGGTGCAGGCAACTATCACTCCCGACCTGCTGTTCGAGGCGCATTCATCGGTGCTCGATCTTGTTTTCTATGAGGGCGAGCAATTCCCGCCTGAGTACAAAGGACACGCTTTTGTGGCGCTCAAGGGTTCGTGGAATCGGCACAGAGCCGACCGGCTACAAGGTCGTGCGCGTGCCATTCAAGGAGGGCAGGCCTGAAGGCTTCTATGAGAATTTCGCCACTGGGTTTTGGATATCCGGCGAGCAACGGGCAGAAGTGTGGGGGCGTCCCGCCGCGCTTGCGGTCGCCAAAGACGGATCGTTGTTCGTCGCCGATGATACGGGTGGCACCATCTGGCGCATTTCCTACACGGGCAACCGCGATGGCGTCGTGACGCGTCCAGATGGAACAAAGACCGACAGCAAATAACTCCCCGATCTGAAAAGCACACGGTCAGAATGTCCGTCTTGGGGAGGAGCGTCATCATCCGCTCTGACGGCGAGCGGTCCAAATTTCATAGAGCGCCAACACCCCTATCAACGCACCAGTAACAACGAAGTTTGTTTTAGCCGTCGATGAGCTGATGCCTTGATCCACTCCTCCCATGGGCGAAAGACGGTAAGCGTGAGCAATTCGGCCAAGATTACCAAGATCCGGAGATCACTCTATTTGCGTAGCAGTTGAGTCTAGATCGAACAGAAGAGCCCATGGTGAAATGCACAACCAAAGGCCAAACAGCCAGCTGCACCAGTCTTCCCATTGCTTTGGAGAGTGAAGAATCCCGCTCATCGTTTAGTCGCCGCCTTTGCGAATTAGGCCAGGTTGAAAAATAGGCGATATCCGAGCGGCGCGATGTCCGCTAGTGGCACAAAGCAGACATTGGTTTGCGTAGCGTCTATGTCGCGGACATCAGGCCTCTGCGTAGCGCCCTTTTCCAGGGCAGGTTTTAGCCGCTACGATGTGTTGTCTGAGCCTCGGGAGGTGCATGAAACGGCGCGAGTTCATCACGCTTCTTGGCCACGCCCCTCCACGCTCGACGCAAGAAAAAAATCTGTCGCCCTCCGGCAAGCATCAATCCACGGCCAGGGCGCGTGAGCTCGAATGCATCAAACACAAAGCTCGCACCCCAGGGCGCGCAAAAGTGATACGTGACGCTGAACAACGTGGGACTAGCCATGTTCGACGAAGCTCTGAAAGCTGAACTCCGAACGCCTCTCGTCAAAAAACGCCGCCCTCAAAAAGGAGCGGCTGCTGGCGTAGTATGAAAAGCATTTGTTCGCAGCCGCGCAGCTCGTTTTGGACTCGCCTTGCTGCTGCAGCGTCTGAACGAATGAATCGCAACCTGTTAGAATCCGGGACTAGAAATTGGTAGCGTCATGCACTGGGGTTCTCGTTCGTGGTGTTCGGATCAGCTATGCGACCATCGGCAGCAGCGGCCCCTGGATCGCCCTCACGCCGGGCAGTCGCCGGCCTACGACGACGCTGATCAACCAGCGAACGCGATCGCAAGGTCGAACTATCGCGTTCTGCTACACGACCGGCGCAATTGTGGCGCCTCCAGAAGTCGCCTTTGACAGTTCCACATCCGAACACGAGATATGGGCCGATGACCTTTATGCGCTTGGCCAAATACTGGTGCGTTGCCTTTGTACGTCGGGGGCTCATCCGCAGAGGCACGTCTGGCGATCCTTTATGCCATTCGTCATTCCGATGGCCTGCGAGGTTTAACGCTGTGGCGATTGACCGGCGGCCAGAGGCGGTCGACCGGCTGGCGAAGAATTACTACGGGCAGTTTATCAGGATGGCGATGGAAGGAGGAATGGAAGCGGTCGCTCGTAGCGAACATTTCAGCGAATGTATCAGGGCGCGGCCGGCCAATAGGGAACGGTTGTTACAGACCGATGTTCAGCATTTCATTAAGACGATGTCCTATTGGCGAGAATGTTTTCTCCAATCGACCAATTTGCCGATTGTGGGCGCGACTGAAGCGGACCTGGAGCTCAATCAAGGCGCCGGCCTGCGTGATTGCCGGAAACGATGTGATCCATACCCCACAGACCGCCCGGAAAGCAGCTTCACTCCAATTCCGAACAGCGAGCTGCACGACAATGTCGTCGAACGGCGTTCAGACGATAATTTGTTAAAGGAATGGAACCGCAAGGAATGGCGGGATGCAGAACCCCGCATGGCGGAGATCTTTGCGTCGTTCTTGCGGAAGGCAGAAAACAGACAGGTCTGAGTCCGAAAGGAAGCAGTGATGACTTTGCAAATTCGCCGCGTGGTGACGGGTCACAGCGCAGAAGGTCGTGCCCGGATCGAGATCGATGAAACGTCAAGAACGTGATTTCAAACCGGCCAGGCGCGTCATCGTCGGTGATTTGGGCCACCAAGGGCTTTCCGGTCAACAATGACGGCTTTGAGGATCCGACCCTCAGGCTCATTCAAGACCACGGTCGAGAGGCGGCACTGTGTTTCGCGTAGTGCGATACCAGCCTGGTGTCGCCGCGCGCAATCATCGGACCGAACTCGATTGATTATGCCGTGGTGATCTCGGGCGCGATCGAGATGGAGCTTGATGATGGCGTCGTTGTAAAACTTAAAGCCGGTGACGTGTTGGTTCAGCGCGGGACCATGCACAGCTGGGTCAATCGCGGCACGGAAGATTGTGTCGTCGCTTTGTCTTAATCAGTGCCACGCCGGTCAAGGCCGGTATCATCTCTCTTGAGGCCGTTGGATAGCCGGGTCAGTTTGGCTCTATTCCTGCCGCTTTAACGGCATCGCCCATCAGTTCGACCTCCTTGCGGAAGTAGGCGGCCGTTTCCACAACGCCCCGGTTATCAGGAATATAGCCGTCGCGCTGCATGGTGGACGCAACGGCGGGCGCCTGCAATGCGGTCCGGATCGCCGAATTCAGTTTTTCAATAACGTCCGGGGGCGTCCTCGCGGGAGCGAAGAACATGCCCCATGACCCGGTTGGTTCAAAGCCCGCGACCATGTTTTCGCGAGGGGCGTCGGGGAATGCCGGGAACGGCTTGCTACCGGTGAAGGCGAGAGCACGAACGCGCCCTTCTTTCAGCAGTCCCCATGACCGACGGGGGCGTAACAAACATCACCTCAACACTGCCGCTCAGCATACCCGTCATGACTTCGAAGCGCCCTTGTAGGGGATGTGCTGCATGCTGATCCCGGCCTTTTTGCTGAAGATCTCGGCTGCGAGGTGCAGGCCGTTTCCGACACCAGGAGAGCCGTAGACCGCGCGGTCTTCTTTCGCGTGAGCAATGAATTCCGGTAGGAGTTTTGTAAGGTGACTTGGCGTCCACCAGCATGAACAGGCCATCGAGAACGCCGACGCTTGCGATCGGCGTGAGATCCGTAAAGATGTCGTAGCCAAGATTTTTATAGATATACGGCGTTGGCGCTATTCCGTTTGAGGAATAAAGAATTGTATAGCCGTCCGGCTTGGCCTGGACCACCGCGCGAGTGCCAATAGTCCCGTTCGCCCCGGTACGATTTTCAACAAAGAATTGCTGACCGAGATCGACGCTCAGTTGCGCAGACACCGTGCGAGCCTGAATGTCCGGCCCGCTGCCCGCGGCATAGCCAACCATGACTTTAACCGGATGATCGGGATAGTGCTGCGCCCCGGCGGCTGTCGCGCCGAGGAGAATGCTAAGCGTCAAATACGACAACAATCGAAGCATCATGTCCCTCGATGCGCGGGATTTTGTATAAGGTATCGCCCGGCGGCACAGCCGCCGCAGAGGTGGTACAAGCTCAGGGGATTGTCTCATTGTGCGCGCGACTTTGCTCGCGCAACAAATTGCCTGACTTTTTTGCAAATCCTTGGTGGTGGCTTCCGTCGTCCTTGTCGGTCCCTGGTTTTGAATCGACCCCGCTTCGGCCGCGCACTGCTCTTATCCGCGTCGACGACATTATCCGGTCCCAGTCCGCCAGCGATGATGACCGGGATCTTCACGCTCTCGACCAATTTTCCTGTCGATCTCCCAGTTGTGGGTTACGCCGAGCGCGCCAATCTGCCTGTCGCCGGGCTGATGGCTGTCTAAAAGCAGCATGTCGGCAATACCGTCAGTAGCTCCTCGCGATAGCGATACTTTCCTCGCCAACCACCGGAATACTTCGCATCACAAGGGGGCCACATCGCTGCTTGAGGCTCTGCACGGTCGACGCTGTGAGCAGATCGGTTGACGCGCCCAGGTGCAGGAATTTCGGTTTTCAGTTCTGAAATGGCATGCTCGATGAGATCGCCCGTCAGAAGACAGCAGCAAGGCCAAACCTTTGGACTTCGTCGGAATGGCAGAAAATATCACCCGTGCGTTGTCGATGGTGCGCTCGCGCGGAAATGAGCCATCACCAGCCAATACTCCGATGTGATCCTACGCCAAGCTCTCCGAGCGCACCAGCTTCTTCCGGAGTTGAAGTTTCATAAATCTGGACGAGCATCCGCGCCATTGGCAGCCGGTGAAATTCAGGTGCACAATTTAGCGGATATTCAGGACAAAATCGAACTGGCCAATGAAGTCCGTCGCCTTGCATCGGCTATCCGCATCAGTAGTTCACGCTGGAACAGGCCGTCGCCCGAGTTCGCTTGGCTCGTTGGGAAAATAGAGTTAGCGTGGTCAGCGAGACGGCTGCGCGGCGCCTGAACCTTGACGTGATAGTGCCTGTGTTCGGCCCTGTGTAGAGCGGCGGGCACAATGGTGCGAAAGCGGTATGCGCCGTCGGGTCCGGTGATGACATGGCCGCGGTATCGAAAACCGACGTTGTCGTATTCGCCCTTCTCGTCCGCATGCCACGAGATCGACCACTGCTCCGGGAAGCGGGCGGCAGCTTCTGGTCAGCACAAAGCCGGAAAGTTCAGCAGGAGCGGGCTTGAGCGCCGTGGCTCGCGCAGGTCACCGCGCTCGGGCGATTTTGGCTTGAAAAGCGGTCCGTCGCCTTGGCGCACCGTCGGTTCGTCGCCGTCGCGACAGGAAGGCGTGGGCGCAAGCGCCTGCGCAAGAGCAGTGTTTGCACGGGAGAGTTCCCAGCCCGCGGCAAGCGATGCTGGTGTCCAGCAGAAATCGGCGGCAGGTCGGTTTCGACAGTCTGTTCATCAGGTCAGCTAAGCTGTTGTTCAATGCTCCCTGATCTGGAGACATTACTGCTGGCTCTGAAGACGAGTTCGAACAAAGGTGTGTGATCGCCAGATCTGCACTGCCCGCCTCCTGGGCGGCGCTTTCGACCGGTTAGGCAAACGCTAACCCACTTCTTAAGTCAGCAGTAACAGCGACACTGTAGTCGACGTGTGATTTTCTAGGGGGCGCATCATGCGGGTCAGGTCGCGTAGGGGACTGGCGGTTGTGGTCGTCGCCGTCCTCAGCGTCGTCGTTTTTGGGTCCGCTCTGACCCGCAAGATGGTCGTAACCGGCGGCGAGAAATGGCCCTTCGGTCTCCACGTGGCGCACCCCGCGCAGATGAAGAGCATAGCCGCGATGACCTGATCCCCGTACCCTGACCGCTCGCGCGCCCGCCAGGGTGTGCCGTCGTTGCGCCACGGACCTCACCGGCTTCAAAATATCGGGCCAATCGGATCGTTGACCGGCATTTTTACCGTGACAAAATTATACCGATCGATTACTGCCCTAGTTCACTCGTGCAGGTTCTTGAAAATCTCGTGCGAAAAGAGTGCGCAACACTTCTTTATGTATCTTTGCGAAGCGGGCAGTCGCCAACATCTTGAAATCACGCGGACGGGAAGATCGACATCAATGACTCTTTCTAACTGCTGCTGGCGAAGCGGATAGCACAACCAAAACATCAGCCAAGTAGATAGAGCGTCAAAGTAATCACTCCCTAAACGTTGCAAACTTCCATGCCAATGTCCGTTATTGGCACAAAGTGGACATTCCAACCGTAGGCGTCAATGTTCTCTTTCGGAGGTAAAAGCGGACACTGCCTGGACCTAGCGAGAGAAGGAAGCTCGGTGTCCTCGCAAAATTTTTATTTGAACCCGATCATTCAGCAACGATGCACTGACGGTCACGCGGACTTTTGGCGCTCGGGTAAACCGTCGAGATCCATGCAGCGAGTACAGATTTTGGGCGGTGCGGTAGGCGATTTCTTTGATACCCAAATCCGGCGCGCCACAACCAGCGCATAGCCGCAGACCGGCCGCCACTCTCGGCGTGGGCATGTCGGCAAGCCGATAACAAACGAAGCACATTTGCTTATGCGACGACATAATACACTCTTGCGGCTCCTCCCGTAAGTTTGGCGTTTTGTCCGCGCAGCAGCCTGGCGGAACGCCGAGCCATTAGCTCCCAGGTGGAAACTTTTAACGAACGGTTAACGCCCGCCGCATGCGTGGCAATCCCGATTTTTCCGGTGAGTGTGTGCCAAACCGAATAACGCGAAAGCGAACATGTGGTTTACTTCTGGTCGCCGTGTACCTGCTTCAGCCGTTCCAGTAGCGGGTCGACGAGTTTATCGCTGCGACGGAGCGCTCGCGTGTCGGCAGCGTCGTCATGATCATCACTGATGGCGAGCGAAACGCCAAGTTCGCCGGCCCGACGTATAATCGCATCTCTCGGCTGGTACGAATCATCTTTGCCAGTGTCTTGAGGCCGACGCCACTGAACCGGTTGCTGCAAGATCAGCGCATCGTCTGACGACGTGAAATTTCTTGTGTTCTTGTTGGTCATACCCGCACATCCCTCGCTTCAATGGCGAGTGCGTTTGCCGCAAGTGTTGAGAATATGTGGGGCCGGTTTTGTCCGCTGTGCCGGCCATCACTAAAGGCGTTATTCGCAGAGACCAGCTCCAGTTTCGGTTGCATTGTTGGGTTGTCGGACCAATGCACGGTCAACACTTTGTCCACGCGAGCAAGCGCGCCTTTGCCGTCCTTGGCGTCTTCCAATTGAAAGCGCAGCTCGGTCGCTGCGCAGCCGACTAAATTGCTGAGCGCGAGCGGCACTCCGCTCCTGGACACAGTAGTCAACGTGGCCACTCTGTCGGCGCGCACGATGTAGAGTGCGGTCGGTGCGATCGCGCGCGATTCGGATTCGGTAGGCTGTTTTTCATTGTATCGCTTTTGGCCGGCCGCTCTGAAGCCTTGGCTTTGTTGCGGGGCCATAAAAATGGCTCACACAGAGAGCGAGAACCGCTTGGCGCCCTCACTTGGCGATCGCCAGGCGGCCTTCCTCGCGCCGGCCCCGTGGATCTGGAAGAGGCAGGCCAGGCGCCTCGGCTTAAAGCATCGGGGATCACTTTTTGTCTTGGGGTTTGCCGCCAAGAATTGGTGAGTTTGTGCCAAGCCGAATACCGCTGCGGCAATCATGCTCGCATGATTAGCCCTGACCGACACTCAGCGTTAAAATTGTCATGGACGCTTCGGGTAGTCTGGCCCCGAGCGCCGTGCGGTGAGGCCACCCTTACTTATTTAAATTTTCAACGACTGGCAGGCTGTCAACAATTTCTTGGCAGATTGCAACAAGACGCCCGCGACCTCCGCTTATAGAAGTCCATTCGCCTCGACCGGCCGGCGCGCCGCGTTTCGGTTGGTGCGTATCCCCAACAACCTATGAGCGGAGAGAATGAGAAATCGTTGTCGCGTGGCGTTTTGTGCTCTCACCTTAGTTGGAATGTTTACAGCTCCAAGTTCTGGCAGGGACGGAAACGGGGAATTGCTTCGGTCTACAGCGAGGAGAAAACGGCAAATGGCGAATATGCCCATGCCTCTGCGTTAACTGCGGCTCACAAGACTCTTCCGTTTGGAAACGTGGGTGAGGGTCACAAACCTGGCAGAATGGTCTTTCCGTGATCGTTCGCATCAACGACCGCGGCCCTCTACATTAGAGGGCGGATTATCGACCTTACTCCGGCCGGCGCGCAGGCAATCGGTTCGGCCGGCCTTGCGCGGGTTCAGCTCACGGTCCTGGCAAGCGGAAAGCTGAGCTGATCGCGACGGGGCCATGCTGAGAATGCGCATTCACCGACGCCGCATTATTCGCGAGGCGAACATCAAGGTGCAGTAGTTTCGTTAAGCAGAGCGGAATTCTAAGGGAATAGCTACTGCGTACACGCTATCATTGCGTCCGGTCGTGTACGCGGCTTTCGTCGGATGGCGGCGCGAAGATCGCCAGATATGCGTTGCTGCCTCTGAGCGGATGGAAGGCGATCTCGCGATACCCGACCGCTGCAAGCTCGCAACGCAGAAGACTTGGCGGGGTACCGTGCTCGAGGTCGGTCCGATAGCGTCTACGATCCCGACGCGAGCGCCGGGCTTAAGCGCAGGCGCAAGATTGTAGAGTAGGCCGTAAGGTTGTGCGATTTCGTGGTACATGTGCACCAGGATCGCCGCGTCGAGCAAATGAGCTGGCAGCCTCGGATCGTGCGGCTCACCGAGGCTGATAGTGACGTTTCGCAATCCGAGATCGCGCACCCGATTGCGCAAGGTTCGCGAGATATTTTGGCACGACATCCTGTGCAATGATGCGCCCGTTGGGTCCGACGATGGGCGCCAACCGCACAACGTAGTAGCCGCTGCCTGCGCCGATGTCCGCGACGGTCATCCCGGGCTTGATGCCGAGGAGCCGCACGAGCTGGCGTGGTTCGCCGGCGGCGTCCCGTTCCCTTTCGCCACGCCAGATCGGGCTGACGATATCGGCGATGGGGCGTTTGGGTTTCGGAAAGGCCTCGGCCGAGTTGCGCCCGATGGCGCCATGAAGTCCTGGGCAGCGCCGCACATGATAAATGGGGCGGTGAAGGCAAGCGCAATTCCAATTCAGCGCCGCGCCGCCAAGCACGGATATGAATTGCCGCCGTCCGATGCCGATTGCCATGTAACCCGACCTCAAAGGATCATGCCCGCAGCAATGTTGGGAAGGCATCACGCCCCAACGCATCGACGATGTCGCCTATTGGGACTTAACGGACAATCGGACTGCGGGGCAGTTTGTCCGCTTTTAGCACTTAGTGGCCATTCAAACCGCGTAGATTGATGTCCGCTATCGGGGTAAAGCGGACATAGCTCGGACGTACCGCGATGTCTGCTTTTGACCCAAAGCGGACATTGGTCGCCCCGTTCCCAGCGTTATATTTCGAGCCGGTAAGACGCCTTGTCCTGAGAAACGGTTGAGACAATAAGAGGGCGCGAATTTATTGCTTGGTTGGGGGTAGTGCGGCGACGTGGCCGTTTGCGGCGCGAGCAACAGCAAGCTGCGACACCGACTTGGATTGTCTTTCGAATAAACTTTAGCATACCGTGAAAACCGTCGGCGGGGCGACCGTGCAGTTTCGCTTTGAAAACCAGATACTCGATTCTAATCGTCGGGAGCTTCGGCGGCTCTGAGGCTCGTCTCGCGCTAGGCCGCAGGTGTTCGACCTGCTGCTGTATCTCATCCAAGACCGTGATCGCGTGATTAGCAAGGACGATCTTATCGCTTCGGTTTGGGGCGGCCGGATCGTGTCGGACTCGACTCTCGACAGCCGTATCAACGCCACGCGCAAAGCGGTCGGCGACAGTGGCGATGAGCAGCGGCTGATTCGGACCGTCGCGCGAAGGGCGTTCGCTTCGTCTGCGCGGTAGATGAGGCGACAAAGAATGAAACCTCCACATCGCCTAAGCCGGCGACAACATCGCAGCAAGAAGTCCATTTCTGTACCGCGTCCGACGGCGTTCGTATTGCCTTACGCGCTCGCCGGGAGCGGCCCTCCGCTGGTCAAGACGGCCAACTGGCTCAACCATCTCGAGTACGACTGGGAAAGCCCAGTCTGGAGCCACGTTGCTACACGCCCTCGCCGCCGAGCACCGACTAATACGCTACGACGAACGCGGCAACGGGCCTATCGGATTGGAACGTGAATGACATCTCGTTCGAGGCCTTCGTGCGCGATCTCGAAACCGTGGTCGATGCGGCCAGGCTCGACCGGTTCTCGCTGCTGGGAGTTTCGCAAGGCTGCCGCGGTTTCGATTGCCCATGCGGTACGCAATCCTGGCCGTGTGAGCCATCTCGTGCTCTATGGGGGCTACGCTCGGGGCTGGCGCTGGCGCGCGGCAATGCCGCGGAGATCGAGAAGGCCGATGCGGTGCAGACCCTGATGCGGCATGGCTGGGGCCAGAAGAACCAGAATTCCGTCAAATCTTTACGACTCGCTTCATGCCTAGCTGGCATCGCCTGAGCAGATGCGTTGGTTCAACGACCTGCAACGAATGACCACCTCGCCGGACAATGCCGCGCGCATTCGGCGCGCCAACGAGAACATCGACATCACTGACCTGCTGCCACAAATTCGGATTCCAACGCTCGTGCTCGCATTGCCGCAACGATGCGGCGCAGCCGTACGAGGAGGGCCGCATCCTGCCGCCGGCATTCCTGGAGCACGCTTCGTCACGCTTGAAGGCCACAATCACCTTATCTTGGAAAGTGACCCCTGCTGGACCCGCTTCCTCGACGAGATCAGGGTTTTCCTCAAGACCTGATTTTTCCGACGCTCATATTTTATCTGGCAGGAATAATTACTGACTTTCACGTTGAACAAAGTCCCGGCAATGTTCCGGGGTTTTCTTTCGTGCGAGCCGAACTCTTAGATGTCCGCTAGTGCCCCAAAGCGGACATCGTCGCGCAAAATGAAAGCGCCGACAAAATAATTATACGTTGGTGTAGTTCAGCAATACGCACGCTTAATTTTTTCGAGCACACGGACTCAAGAATTGTCGCATGTTTGTAAAATCGTGCTGCCCTAAAGGAAAAATCAAGGAGTACTCAAGGACTGCCCGTAGGTCTGCGCCTATAAGGTTGTCACAAATCGACAACCGATACAGCTTACGGAGATAGCAATGAACGAGAACGTACCTTTCATTTGGCGCAAGAATTATCGAAACGAAGCAGCCTCGCCTGAAAAAGTGCTGGAGAACGCGCACGAAAAGGCGCGCCAATATTTAAGCCGTGCCGCCGCGATCAATGAGACAAGACAGAGAAAGCGTTGACGCGGTCAGCCCGAACGAATCGCATTACCTCTATGCCCCAGAGTGACGCCTGAAGCAGTACGAAAGGAGTAACACGATGTACATTCAAATCGTCTCGCTAGTCGCTCAAGCAATCAAAGCTCTATTTGAGCGTAGTGAGGAACACACCATCATTGCACATTATTCGGGATGTAGATGGTGCGATCTCGACCGAACGAGAGCTGAACGAAAATCTTATGGGAGGACGAAGCTGGTTTGGAAATCGGTTTGAGGCACGCAATGACTGAAAGTCATTTTTGGGAGAATCCACGGTTCTGGGCTAGCGTGTCCGACCGGTCGCAACGTAGCCAGTCTCGACTTTCTTGTCCGATCACAGGCTATGCCTGCGAAGGCGATCTCTCGCATCTATGCGAAGACTACGGCTGCGCCCGCAAGGGCGGCTTGTCGCCGCATTCCGATGAGAATTTATGAAGTGCTCGAAGCCGACCACCGAAGTCCGAGAATGTCGCTTTTGGTAGAATAGCGGACATCGCCTCGGACATGGTCGATGTCTGCCCTGACCAAAGCCGACGTTCTAGGCGCATCGGCCTCTTCTTATGCTAATAGTCGGCATGGTTTAGACGGTGGACGTGTCGCGCGTATGCCACCACTATGTCTGACTACAGCCGGCACCGACATAGATAAATAGTTTTCCTGGCGCGACGCATGAAAATTTCAATACTGACGATTATTTCGACACCCTGCGCACCCTCCCGTGTTTCGCAAAACTGACCGGTCACGAAATTGAGATCTGGAACGATCACTGTACAGGACACCGACGTACTCGCTGCTCGCCTAAAAGATACCGATTGCTTGGCGCTGATCCGCGAACGCACCAAAATTCAAGCCACTCCTGCTTGAGCGAACTGCCTAAGCCCAAACTCGTCAGTCAACGGCAGCGTCTATCCACACATCGACGTTGAGACTCTGTACGCGCCTCGGCATTGTTGTATCGTCAAGTCAACTACGTCGGCTCGCCATCCTACGCCGCGGCTGAACTTACATGGGCGCTCATCCTCGCGTCGGCGCGTCGGCTTCCACAGCAGATGGCATCGCTCAAGGCCGGCAAGTGGCAAATCGGTGTCGGCACAACTTTGCGCGGAAAAGACACTTGGCATCTTCGGTTATGGCCGTATTGGTGCGACCGTTGCGGGCTATGGAAAAAGCATTCGGCATGAATGTAATGACATGGGCTCGCGAGGAATCTCTCGAACGGGCACGCTTGGACGGATATGCGACTGCGCGCAGCAAGGAGAATCTTTAGAGAGTTGCGACGTCATGTCCTTACACATGCGATTAGTGCCGGCGACAGACCACATCGTCAAAGCCGATGGAGCGCTGGCGCGCATGAAACCGACTCGCCATTTTAGTCAACACTAGCCGCGCACCGTTAGTAGAACCTGGAGCGCTGGTGGCGGCGCTTCATCAACGAGTCGGCCAGGCTTTGCTGCTGTCGACGTGTTTGAGGATGAGCCAATGCGTAATTTGGATTTGCCACTGATGCAGTTCAAACAGGTCGTTGCGACACCACACATTGGCTATGTGACACGCGCGAGAATACGAAACGCAGTTTAGCGAGCTGTGTTCGATCAGATCGTCGCCTTTCGCGTTGGGGAGACCGATCAACGTGGTCAATCCAAATGTGCTAACGGCAGCTGAAAGGCGCAGTTAGGGCACCGCCTAAACGCTCGTTTGCCCGCGCGAGGCAGGAGTGGTGTGGGCATGTCCGCTGTTGGCACTTAGCCCGGACATCGGCTTCGTAGCGCTGCAACATGTCCGCTTTTGACCCAAAGCGGACACGTCTCTGCGCGCCATCACGATGAGTCACCGTGCCTCTAGCTTGGTCATCTTTTTCGCGGTCGCGGCGACCTTCGTCTTCTTCTTTCGGTCGCGGCCATCTTCTTCGTCGGCTTCTTGGCCTTGCTGGCGTGCTGCACGTAGTGCGTCGGCGGCTCGACCTTGCGCGCCATGAAGCGGTTAACGCGCTCGGTCCATAGCGCGATGAACTGGCCGCTGGTCAGCGCCTCAACTCCGCCCTTGATCGTGTTTTTGAGGTCCGACGGAACGTTGCCCCAGATGGCCTTGCGCGCCCATTTCGCGCCCTTCTCCTGACCCTCAGTGGTCAGGTACATGTTCTTCCATGCCAGCTGCTGCGGCGCGTCGTAATGAAACGCACAGCCTTCATAGCCTTGCTGGTGGATGCAGTAGAGTTCTGCCGCCGTGGCCCTACGACCGACGTCCTTCTCGAACTGCGCGGCCTCAGTCGCAAACTTTCTGGCCGCCGCGATCGAGCAGTCGCGGATGTCGTAGATGTCGCCCTGCCAGTATTTGGCAAACTCCCAGTTGGAAAGCTGGAACAGGCACTTGTATGAGCCGGTCTTGGCTTTCGGATTGTAGCCAGACTCGATCTTGGCAAATGCCTTCATCATTTGCATGTCGACATCGAACAGCTTTGCTGCCTGCTCGATCTCGGCGCGTATGTTGTCAGTGTGCGGAGTGCTGGCGGAGCT